>Ga0196971_1000244_pt1 | contig 50734 bp, 53 predicted proteins | sample S1v_1013CmetaG_FD_148660 | JGI IMG/M metagenome (GOLD analysis project Ga0196971, IMG submission 148660) | Soil microbial communities from Anza Borrego desert, Southern California, United States - S1+v_10-13C | ecosystem: Environmental > Terrestrial > Soil > Desert | place: USA: California... | reverse complement strand
TGAATACCGGTACCGCGCTCTACGCCGGCGGTGCCGTCTCCTCCGTGGGAGAGGGCCTGGCGAAGGCGCGCGAGATGCTGGCTTCCGGCGCTGCCCGTGCCAAGCTGGATCAATTTGTGAAAGCGACCCAGCAGCTGGGCGCTGCGAGCTGACCGATATGTCCGATATCCTGAACAAGATCCTCGACGTCAAGGCCGAGGAAGTGGCCGCGGCGAAAAAATACCGCGACCTCGCAAGCCTGCGCCGTGACGTCGAAAGCGATAGCGATGCGCGCCGAGCACTGCGCGGCTTTGAAGCCGGATTGCGGGCGAAGATCGCCGCCGGCGACCCGGGCGTGATCGCCGAAGTGAAGAAGGCGTCGCCCTCAAAAGGCGTGCTGCGCCCCGATTTCCAGCCTGCCGCGATCGCGGAAAGCTATGCGAAGCACGGCGCTGCCTGTCTGTCGGTGCTGACCGACGTGCAGTTCTTCCAGGGATCGCCGGACTACCTGCAGCAGGCGCGCGCCGCCTGCAAGCTCCCGGTGCTGCGCAAGGACTTCATGATCGATCACTACCAGGTTTACGAAGCGCGCGCGTGGGGAGCGGACTGCATCCTGCTGATCGTCGCGGCGCTCGACCAGGGCCTGATGGCGGAACTGGAAGCCTGCGCGCATGAGCTCGGCATGGGCGTGCTGGTCGAAGTGCACGACGGCGACGAACTGGATGCCGCGCTGAAGCTGAAGACTGCGATGCTGGGTATCAACAATCGGAATCTGCGTACCTTCGACACCGCATTGCAGACGACCATCGGCCTGCTGCCACGCATCCCGCCGGATAAGCTCGTTGTCACCGAGTCCGGCATCCTGAAGCCGGAGGATGTGAAGCTGATGCGCGACAACGACGTGCACGCCTTCCTCGTCGGCGAGGCGTTCATGCGGGCGCCAGACCCGGGCGCGGAACTAGGCCGCCTGTTCGGCGGCTGATTACACCGCCTGCGGTTCGAGCAATGCGTTGCGCAGGCGCGCCGCCGCGGCTGGTTTCGCCTGCGGCGTCAGAGTGACTTGCGGTAGGTCGTCAGCTGCAAGCGCCGCGCTGAACGCCATCAGTTCGTCGCGACGGAATACGTGCAGGACAAGTTCGTCGCCGACCCGGTAACGGGACAGCAAGCCATCAAGATTCGCGGCTGTCACGCGCAGGCCGTTCACCGCAACCAGGATATCCCCGGCTGACACACCTGCAAGGTGCGCCGGTCCGCCTTCGTACACGTTCGCAATCTTGCAGTCATTGCCTTCCTTCGCGGTCCTTACGCCGAGCCCCGGCTTCGCATTCTTGCGCTTGTCCTCCCACTCCACCCCGAAGGGTGCCAGCAGCTTCGCAAGCGGCAGGTCTTCCGTGCCGCGCACGTAACGCTCGAAGAAACGCTTGAGCTTGAGCCCCGTGACTTCATCAAACAGGGCTTCGACCTCCGCTTCCGCCACGCCTTTGCCCGCACCGGCGTAGAACTCCCGGCCGTAACGTTGCCATAGCATGCGCATCACGTCGTCCAGGGACTTCCTGCCCCTGGTTTCCGCGCGTATGGTCAGGTCAAGCGCCAGCCCGACCAGTGATCCCTTGGCGTAGTAGCTGACGATCGCGTTCGGCGAGTTCTCGTCCTGGCGGTAGTACTTGGTCCACGCGTCGAAACTGGATTCGGCGACACTTTGCTTGGTCCGCCCGCTGCCGCGCAACACTCCGTTGATGGTCTTGGCGACCAGCTTGAAATAAGCGGCCTCGTCAATCAGGCCGCTGCGCGCCAGCATCAGGTCGTCGTAGTAGCTGGTGAAGCCCTCGAACAGCCACAGCAATGTCGTGTACCCTTCGCTGCGCAGGTCGTAGGGCGCGAAAACGTCGGGTTTGATGCGTTTGACATTCCAGGTGTGGAAGTATTCGTGGCTGCACAGGCCGAGATAGGTGCGATACCCGTCGCTCATCTCCTTCTGTCCCTTGACCGGCAGGTCATTGCGCGAGCAGATCAGCGCAGTGGATGCGCGATGCTCAAGACCGCCATAGCCGTCGCCTACCGCGAGCGTCATGAATACATACCGCCCCATCGGTGCGCGTTTCGACTTCGGCTCGAACAAAGCGATCTGCGCTTCACATACCTTCTTCAGATCAGCCACCAGCCGAGGCATGTCGAGGTTTGGCACGCGGCCGGTGATCACGACATCGTGCGGCACGCCATGCGCCTTGAAGGTCGCGAGCTCGAACATGCCCATCTCGACCGGCGAATCGATCAGCTCGTCGTAATCGGAAGCGATATACGTACCGAAGCCATAGCGCTTCGCCTTCAGCTCGGGCAAGGCCGTCGCCACGCGCCAGGCCTTGAACTGATCGCCATCGGGACGGCGGATATCGACCACATGCGGCAAGTCCTCCTGCCCCTGCACGGCGAGGAACACACTGGTGCCGTTGAAAAATCCGTGCGTCTGGTCGAGATGCGCGGCGCGCACGGACAGGTCCCATGCATAGACTTCGTAACGGAGCACCAGATTTTTTCCACAGGGCGCCGCCTGCCAGGTGTGCTTGTCGAGTTTCTTCAGCGGCACAGCACTGCCCGCGGACTCCGCGCGGATTCGCACGATGTTGCGCGCAAACTCCCGGATCATGTAGCTGCCCGGAATCCAGGCCGGCAGCGTGAAGACCTGGCCCTCGGGGTCAGGTGCCGGCACCGCGAGCGTGACTTCAAAAAGGTGGGCGACGGGGTCTTTCGGGACGATCGTGTACTGAACAGGGTTTTTCATTCGAATTTTATCCTCGGACGTTGGCCGCGATGACGGACAATGCCAATGCTGCGACCACCGCACAGGTCAACCGCAGCCGCAGTTGCAGGAACCAGGACGGCATGCGGTACCAGGCGAACAGGCGCTTGTCGACCTGATAGGCGCCGATGAAGCCGGCCATCAGCATCGCGAAGCCGAATCCGCCCATCAGCGTCGCCGACCAGGCGATCACCGGCGGCAATACGCTCCAGACAAAGGCCTTGCGCGTTTGTTCCTCGGACAACTCGCCCGACAGCAGCGCGGCACTCCAGTGCACGCCGCCCAGGAAGGACAGGATCGCGATGCCATAGGCGAGCTGCCCGCGCAGGAAATAGGCCAGAGAGTCGATCTGCACCAACCAGCAGGCGAGCATCAGGATCAGGAAGGGGAGCGTGCCGGCGACGCCAATGCGGTAGGCGAGCCGCCTGTTGAGAAAGTGATTGTTCATGCGCGCGAGACGAGTAAGCACAGTGGCGGACAGGCGCATAGTGTATCCGCAATTGGCGCCAAAGCCCGCATGCGGCGCGTACCGGCGGCGCCGCGCGAGCCGCATTCATCAGGCGTTGACGTTGACGACCAGCCTGCCGCGCACCTTGCCCTCGAGGATAAGCGGCGCCTTCGCCACCACCTCGCCCAGCGCGATTTCCTGCGTGATCCTCTCCAGCTTGGCCGGGTCAAGATCATGCGCCAGTCTCTGCCATGCTGCCAGTCTGCGCGCCTTCGGCGCCATCACGCTGTCGACGCCGATCAGCCGCACGCCGCGCAGGATGAAGGGCGCGACCGACGTCGGCAAGTCCATGCCCTGCGCCAGGCCGCAAGCCGCGACCACTCCGCCGTAACGCGTCTGTGCCAGCGCATTGGCGAGGGTATGCGAACCCACTGAGTCCACGACACCTGCCCAGCGTTCCTTCTGCATGGGTTTGCCGGGCGCGGCCAACTCGGCGCGGTCGATCACCTCGGCCGCTCCCAGCGCCTTTAGGTAGTCCGCTTCGGCAAGCTTGCCGGTGGAGGCGACAACGCGGCAGCCCCATGCGGACAGGATCGCCGTGGCGATGCTGCCGACACCGCCGGAAGCACCGGTGACAAGGATCTCGGCGCCGTCCCTGGTCGCGCCTTGCTCTTCCAACGCCATCGCGCACAGCATCGCCGTATAGCCTGCGGTGCCGATCGCCATTGCGCTCCTGGCCGGCATCCCGTCCGGCAGCGGAATCAGCCAGTCGCCTTTCAGCCTGGCGCGCTGGGCGAGACAACCCATGTGCACTTCGCCCACGCCCCAGCCATTCAATATAAAGCGATCACCGGCTTTCCACTCCGGATGAGAGGATGCGATCACTTCCCCGGCGCCGTCAATGCCCGGCACCATCGGCCACTTGCGCACCACGGGTGACTTGCCGGTGATTGCCAGGCCATCCTTGAAATTGATGGTCGAGTAGTCGACGCGCACCGTCACTTCACCGTCGGGAAGCTGAGCGTCGTCGAGCTGCGTCAAGCGCGCATCGGTTGTGCCGTCGTCGTTCTTGTTGAGCAGTATTGCGTTGAACATGGGCGCCTCCGTTGTGATATATCCAACGATTATAGTGCGCGGCCGGCGCACGCATCGGGCGCAAAAAATGGCGCGCCCCTTTCGGGTGCGCGCCATTTTGTTACCAAGCGTCCGGTTATTGCTTGATGGATGCGAGTTTGGATTCGAGCGTCTTCATATCCACGGCGCCGGGAATGCGGGTGCCGTCGGTAAAGAAAATGGTCGGCGTGCCGGTAATCTTGAGACGCTGCCCGAGCTCGAAGATCTTGTCGTTGGGCGCGGTGCAGTTGGCCGGCGCGGCTGCCGCTTCCTTGCCCTTCAACATCCAATCATCCCATGCCTTCACACGGTCGGTGGAGCACCAGATGTTGCGCGACTTGATACTGGAATCCTCGGACAGGATGTTGTACATGAAGGTGTAGACGGTGACGTTGTCCATCTCGTTGAGCGTCTGGCGGAAGCGTTTGCAGTAGCCGCAGTTCGGGTCCTCGAATACCGCGATCACGCGCTTGCCGTTGCCCTTGACCATCTTCAGCGCCGAGTCGAACGGCAGGTCGGCGAACTTGATCTTGTTGATTTCGTCCAAGCGCGCCTTGGTCTGGTCCTGCATGGTCTTGGTATCGATGATGCGGCCGACGAACAGATACTCCGCCTTCGCATCGGTATAGAGAATATCGCCGCCGACCCTGACTTCGTACAGGCCGCCGTATGGTGTTTTGGTCACCGAGTCGATCTTGACGCCGTTTCCGAGCCGCGGCTCGATCGCCTTCTTGATAGCGGCTTCCTGCGAAGTCTGTGCAAATGCGGCGCCGGCGGCGAGCGAGAATGCCGCAGCCGCGGCAAATATGGTGAGTTTGGTCATGGTGTCTGTTTATCCAGCCTGTTATTGCCGCTTTCCCATAGCCTGGGAAATCAGCGCCCGTTTTATGACAGGCAATTTATTGACGAGGTTCAATCCAAGGTTGCGGACGATACGAAGTGGTTCGAAATCCGCCGAAAAAAGCCGCTCCAGGCCATCAGTGGCGAGTTGCATCAGAAGGATATCTTCCTTGCGCATGCGCGCATACCTGCCGAGCACGCGCTCGTCGCCGCAGTCACGGTGCGTCTCGCGCTCGACCACCGCCTTCACCAGCGCGGCAACGTCGGCAAACCCTAGATTCATACCGTGTCCCGCCAGCGGATGCACCACATGTGCGGCGTCGCCGACCAGTGCAACACGCGGCGCGACGATCGAGTGCGGACGCATCAGGCGCAACGGAAACGCCTTGACCAGCTCCGGCTGCACCGGTCGCAGTTGTCCGAATTGCGGGGCCGACAATGCCGCCAGTCGTTCAGCAAGCTGCGCCGGCGATTCGCTCATCAATGTCTGCGCCAAGGCTTCCGGCGCCGACCATACGAGGGACAGGCGCTGGCCCGGCAGTGGCAGCAGCGCCACAATGCCCTCTGTCGACGTAAACCACTGGCAGGCGGTGCCGTGGTGCGGCTTTTCGCACTCGAAGTTGGTCACCACCGCCTGCTGTCCGTACGAGCGGTAATCGATACCAATGTCGCATTGCCCGCGGACCCAGGACTGTGCCCCGTCCGCGCCGACGATCAGGGGCGCCGCGATCGAGTCACCGTTATCGAGGCTGACGCCCGCGCCCTGCAGCATTCCGGTGGCGCGACCGGTGACGATGCGCAGGTTGGGCGCAAACTTGAGTGCCGCATCCAGTGCCGCGCTCAGGTTGCTGTCTTCCACGATCCACGCCAGCGCACCGGTCCGCGCACCATAGGCATCGAAGCACAACTTGCCGGCCTGCTCGCCGTCGCCCTTCACATCCATCGCATCGACCGGCGCCACCCGGGCCGCGTCCAGCGCCTGCCAAACCTTGAGCGAGGACAGCAAGTCATGCGCCACATGGTTCAGCGCATACACCCGCACGTCCCAGCCGCCTGGCAGCAAGGTTTCGCCGCCCCGGCTTTCCGGCGGCACAAGCAAGGTCACGGACAAGCCCGCCTGGGCAAAGCCAAGCGCGGCGGCCTTGCCGACCGCACCGTTGCCGATTACGCAAATATTGCTTTGAAATTGCATGAAACAGGTCCCTGACAGAGACAATTCGCAAGAGGTTCTGGAGCCATTATAGCCGCTGCCGTACATTGCGATTACAGAAACGCTTGCATATTCCAATAACTTTGCTATACTTGCCCGCCTTGGCCTGGTAGCTCAGTTGGTAGAGCAGAGGATTGAAAATCCTTGTGTCGGTGGTTCGATTCCGCCCCGGGCCACCAAGAAAAAAATCAAGGGCTTAGCTTCGGCTAAGCCCTTTTCATTTCCGCATCTCACGCATCTCCATTCTTGCCTATTTCCCCGAGGAACTTAGTTCCCGACGACACGTCATACCATGACCACGTCAAAAGTATCGAACGGGAATACAAGATGGATTGTCAATATTGCCGCGCGCCACGCCAGAACGCGGCGGCCAAGTGCACCCGTTGCGGCAAACAGGTTTTGCCCGCGTCGGGCCAATCCGGAAGGAAGGCAAGGCGGCACCGGCAAGACAGTCAAGCGAAGTCGGCAAATTCCGGAAGCGCAACGGCAACCGGGACGTTGACTTCGGGTGATGCGGATAGCGCCCGGCAGGAACGGCACCTTCCGGTTCCCGTTCTCCATGACGGACCCGCAGCCGATCGGCGGGACGCGCAACGCGAGAGCACGACGGCAATCGCGCTTATCCCGCAAACCCTGCCGGCACACTGGGTTCCGCCCCCTTCCTCTTGCAACTCCCTGGAAAACGAACAGATTGCCGCCACTCCGAAGCGCACTCCTGGTTGGCGTCATTGGCTCGCAGGCAGCACGGTCGCTGCAATCCTGGCACTTGGCATCACCGGTCTCTGGCGCGGCGGCGATGACAACACCTCTTCCGCAAAGGTGACAGCGCCGCCTGGGCAGGAACTGACCGTGGGCAGCCTCGCGACCAATGCCCAGACCAAGGCACCCGAAGCCGGCGTAGATGCTGGCACCGCGCCCCCGGCGACACCTCGAAAACAGACAACATCCGCCGGCTCGAAGCCGCAGAAGGCCGCGCAGCCGCGCCGCGATGTACCGGCAAGCAAAGCCAGCGCGCAGGCGACCAAGAGAAAGCCGGCTGAAACGGTCGCAAAGGCGCAGGCAAAACCGGCGCAGCCAGTGCAGACCGCGGCGCCCTCAACGGAGGGCATGACCCTTGCCGCCAACACCGTCGCACCACAGACCCGCTATGGCCAGTGCCTGGAGCTGAGTTCCTTCCTCAGTCGGGAACGCTGCAAGTGGCAGGTCTGCAACGGCAAGTGGGGGCAGGAAGGCTGCCCCTCCTACGAGACGAAAGAATATATCAACTAGCGCGGCGCCAGCCTCATGCCACACCAGGCCTGACTTCAGTCAGGCCTTTTTCATTTGCGGTTGACCTGCGCCAAACAGGGTAATATCGCGCGCATGCGAATTGCCATCCTGGACAACGACAAGGACCAAGCAGCCGCGATACGCGGTGCGCTGGCTGCGGCCGGCTATCGCTGCGAGCTCGCGCGAAACCGGGAGGCGCTGCTGCACCAGCTCCAACACGGCGAGGCCGACCTGGTGGTGCTGGATTGCGCGTCGACCGACGGGCAGCTCGCGCAGCTGGTCGAGGCCTGCACCGCTGCCGCGGCGCCTGTGCTGCTGGTCGCTGCGCGTGCCGAGGAGGACGATATCGTGGCCGGCATGATCGCCGGTGCGAGCGACTGTGTTGTCAAGCCCGTGCGGCGCGGCGAACTGGCGACCCGGGTACGCGCACTGCAAAGACGTTTCCTGCCCGCGCCGCCTGCCGATGCAGGACTCCATGTCGGGCCTTACAGGTTCGACATCGGGACGGCGCGCGTCAGCAAGTCCGGCAAAACCATGGATCTCACGCGCAAGGAATTCGAGCTCGCCTTGCTGTTCTTCCGGCATCTCGGCCGCCCGCTTTCGCGCGCCTACATCCGCGAATCGGTATGGCCGAACGAATCCGAGTTCCCGTCCCGCACGATGGACACGCATGTTTCCCGCGTACGCAGCAAACTTGGCTTGCGTGCGGAGAACGGTTTTCGCCTGACACCGGTCTATAGCTTCGGATATCAGCTGGAGCAGCTCCGCTGATTCCGTCCTGCTGCGCAAATTGCAATGCAAAGCAGGAGTTGCCTTTCCGCCAACAACCACTCCGGCTCTTTGTGCTAAGGCGCAACAGGCTATAATACTGAGTCAGGATATCCGTAAAGCTTAATCCGAATGCAGCTTCTCGCCGTCGGTCTCAACCACACCACCGCGCCGGTCTCCCTGCGGGAAAAGGTGGCCTTCCCCGCTGATACGATCGGCCAGGCAGTCGCGTCCGCGCGCGCCTGGTTTGGCCGCGCCACCGCCTCCGGGTCGTCCGACGAAGCCGCCATTCTTTCCACCTGCAACCGTACCGAACTGTACGCCGCCAGCGCCATTCCAGGCGGCGTCGATGCGGCGATCGATACCACCGCGCGCTTCCTGGCCGAATATCACAAGCTGCCCTATTCCGAACTGCGCCCCTACCTGTACACGCTGCCGCAGGATAACGCGGTGCGCCATGCGTTCCGCGTCGCCTCCGGACTGGACTCGATGGTGCTGGGCGAAGCGCAGATCCTCGGACAGATGAAGGATGCGGTACGCCGCGCGGAAGCTGCGGGCGGACTGGGTACCTACCTGCACCAGATGTTCCAGCGCACCTTCGCGGTTGCGAAGGAAGTGCGAACCACGACCGAGATCGGCGCGCACAGCGTGTCGATGGCGGCTGCCGCGGTGCGGCTGTCGCAGCGGATTTTCGACCGCATCTCAGAGCAGAATGTGCTGTTCATCGGCGCGGGTGAAATGATCGAACTCTGCGCCACGCACTTTGCCGCACAAAGTCCGAAGTCGCTCACCGTCGCCAACCGCACCATGGAACGCGGCGAGGCGCTGGCGCACAAGTTCAACGGCAAGGCGATCCGCCTGGCCGACCTGCCGGACCAGCTTGCGCAGTACGACATCGTGGTGTCGAGCACCGCCTCCTCGCTGCCGATCATCGGCCTGGGGATGGTCGAACGCGCGATCAAGGCGCGCCGCCACAAGCCGATGTTCATGGTCGATCTGGCGGTGCCGCGCGATATTGAATCCGAAGTCGGCCGTCTTGACGATGTCTTCCTGTATACCGTCGACGACCTTGGAACCGCAGTCCAGACCGGCATCGAAAACCGCCAGGCTGCGGTGGCGCAGGCCGAGGCGATCATCGAAACGCGTGTGCAATCCTTCATGCACTGGATCGAGAGCCGTGCGGTGGTGCCGCTGATCCGCGACCTGCACGAAACCAGCGAACAGGTGCGCCTGGCCGAGCTCGAACGCGCCCGGAAGCTGCTTGCCAAGGGCGAGGATATCGACACCGTGCTCGAGGCGCTGTCGAAGGGTCTCACCGCGAAATTCCTGCACGGCCCGCAGCAAGCACTGCACAATGCGCAGGGCGACGAGCGCGCCCGCCTGGCGGCGCTCCTGCCGCAGCTCTTCCGCACCAAGCGCTAGCGGCGCTTGCCGTCGCGCGGGGCCGTTTCCGGTCCCGCATGTCGCGCCGTTCTATCCATGGCGGCGCCGCCCACGAATCCTCACCGAACACTTTCCATGAAACCTTCAATGCTTGCCAAGCTCGACCAGCTTTCCGAACGCCTGGAAGAGTTGAACTCCCTGCTGATGCAGGAAGGCGCTGCTTCCAATATGGATCAGTACCGCAAGTTGACCCGAGAGCATGCGGAGCTCGACCCGCTGGTGGCGCTGTACAGGGAATACAAGCAGGCCGGCGATGACATCGCGACCGCGCAGGAGATGCTTGCGGATCCAGACATGAAGGAACTGGCGCAGGAGGAAATTGCCGCGGCGAAGGCGCGGATCGAGCAGCTGGAGGCCGACTTGCAGAAGATGCTGCTGCCGAAGGACCCCAACGACGAGCGCAATATCTATCTTGAAATCCGTGCCGGCACCGGCGGCGACGAGGCGGCGCTGTTCGCCGGCGACCTGCTGCGCATGTACACCCGTTATGCGGAGCGCAACCGCTGGCAGGTGGAGATGGTGTCGGAGTCGCCCTCGGAGATCGGCGGCTACAAGGAAGTCATTGCGCGCATTGTCGGCTTCGGCGCGTACTCGCGGCTCAAGTTCGAATCCGGGGGGCACCGCGTGCAGCGGGTGCCGGCGACCGAGACCCAGGGCCGGATCCATACCTCGGCCTGCACGGTGGCGGTGATGCCGGAAGCGGATGAAGTCGAGGACGTCGACATCAATCCGGCCGATATCCGGATCGACACCTTTCGCGCCTCCGGCGCCGGCGGCCAGCACATCAACAAGACCGACTCGGCGGTGCGCATCACGCATATCCCGACAGGCATCGTAGTCGAATGCCAGGACGACCGCAGTCAGCACAAGAACAAGGCGTCGGCGCTGAAGGTACTTGCCGCGCGCATCAAGGACATGCAACTGCGCGAGCAGCAGGCGAAGGAGGCGGCGACGCGCAAGTCCCTGATCGGCTCGGGCGACCGCAGCGAACGCATCCGCACCTACAACTTCCCGCAGGGGCGGATGACCGACCACCGGATCAACCTCACGCTGTACAAGCTGGATGCGATCATGGACGGCGACCTCGAGGAGCTGACCAATGCGCTGCTGGCGGAGCACCAGGCGGAACTGCTGGCGGCGCTGGGCGACGAGGCATAATGTACGGTCCGGCCCGCAAATCTTGCCTTTCAAGAACTTTTGGGGCCGGCATTACTCTTACGGCATTACCCACTAACAACACGCAATCATGAAAACATCCAAACCGGTGTTGGTCGCTGTCGGTGTCATCGCCCTCGGGCTGGTCGGCTTTGCGCTGTTCCTGCAGCATGTGAAGGGGCAGATGCCGTGCCCGCTGTGCGTCATCCAGCGGTATGCATTCGTGATCCTGGCCCTGGTCTGCTTTCTCTTTGCCGCATTGCCGCGCGCGGCAACGCGCTTCGGCAGCCTGCTCGGCGTGCTGGTTGCGCTGGGCGGCGCCGGCGTGGCGGGGTGGCATGTATGGGTGAAGGCGCATCCCACCGTGTCCTGCGGCGTCGATCCGCTCGAGACCGCCCTGAACCGGTATCCGACCGCCGAACTGCTGCCATTCGTGTTCAAGGCGGACGGCTTTTGCTCTGCCGAATATCCGCCCATCCTGGGGCTGTCGAATCCGCAGTGGTCGCTGATCTGGTTCTCAGGGCTGGCACTGGTACTGGTCTGGGCGGCGCTGCGCCGCGGGCAATGACAATGCCGGCGCCGGACGGGCAAGCGTTTGCAATCCCCCCGGGCGCGACCATTGGCTCGCTGCTCAGACACCCGCCGCTCGACGCGCTGGAAGCGCGCATCCTGCTGTCGCATGCGCTGCAGCTCTCGCGTGCGCAGCTCGTCACGCAGTCCGAACGGGTGCTTGCGTCCGGCGAGATCGAGCATATCCAATCCCTGTTCCGGCGCCGCATCGCGGGCGAGCCGGTAGCTTATATCCTTGGCGAGCGCGAATTCTTCGGCCTGTTGCTGCAGACGACGCCGGACGTGCTGATTCCCCGGCCGGAAACCGAACTGCTGGTCGAGCTCGCGCTCGACCTCCTGCCGCACGGAGGTAGCGTGCTCGACATGGGCACGGGATCCGGCGCGATCGCCATTGCGATCGGAAACGCCCGTCGCGAGGCGACGGTGACCGCGCTCGATGCGAGCGAGGCGGCGCTTGCGGTGGCGCGCCGCAACGCGCTGCGCCATGCGGTCGCTGTGCGCTTCCTGCACAGCGACTGGTACGCCGCACTCGGTGAAGAGAGATTCGATCTCATCGTGTCCAACCCTCCGTATATCGTCGCCGGCGACCCGCATCTGTCGCAAGGCGACCTGCGCTTCGAGCCTGCGGATGCGCTGACCGACCATGCCGATGGCCTCAACGCGATCCGCACTATCGTCGCCGGCGCGGCGCGACATCTCGAGGCTGGCGGCTGGCTGCTGATGGAGCATGGCTACGACCAGGCGGATGCTGTGCGGGAATTGCTTGTCCGGCAAGGCTTCCACGATGTGCAAAGCTGGAAGGACCTCGCGGGTATCGAGCGCGCCACCGGGGGGCGGAAATAGCGCCGCGTCCAGCGTTTTTCGCACTGTCAAGACTGGCAGATTCATACAGATTGCGTATCATCACCCGCTTGTTTTCAACACTCTGATTACCCATGCTTCCATCCATCGAACAACGTCTAGCCCTTGAACTCGCCGCCAAGCCGGTGCAAGTCGCTGCCGCCATCGCCCTGCTCGACGAAGGCGCGACCGTTCCCTTCATCGCGCGCTACCGCAAGGAAGCCACGGGCGGCCTGGACGACACGCAGCTGCGCCTGCTGGAGGAAAGGTTGCGCTACCTGCGCGAACTTGAAGACCGCCGCGCCGCGATCATCGCGTCGATCCAGGAGCAGGGAAAGATGACGCCGGAACTGCTCGATGCGATCACCCATGCGGAAGACAAGACCCGCCTGGAAGACCTCTATCTGCCGTACAAGCCGAAGCGCCGCACCAAGGCACAGATCGCCGCAGAAGCCGGCTTGACCGAACTGGCGGATGCGCTGCTCGGCAATCCAGCGCTGAATCCGGAAGAAGAAGCGGCGAAATACCTCAAGCCGGCCTTCACCACGGACAATGGCGACAACCCGGGCGTGCCGGACGCGAAGGCGGCGCTCGACGGCGCGCGCCAGATCCTGATGGAGCGCTTTGCGGAAGACGCGACGCTGCTGCAGACGCTGCGCGAATACCTGACCGAACACGGCGTGGTCGAATCCAAGGTCATCGAAGGCAAGGAAGACGCCGGGGCGAAGTTCGCCGACTATTTCGACTACTCGGAAACGATTTCCACCATCCCGTCGCACCGCGCGCTCGCGCTGTTCCGCGGCCGCCGGGAGGAAATCCTCAACGTGTCGCTGCGCCTGGACAGCGAGGAAGAGAAGCCGAAATGGGACGCGCCGCTCAATCCCTGCGAGTCCCGTATCGCCGCGCGCTTCGGCGTCTCCAGTCAGGGCCGCCCGGCCGACAAGTGGCTGGCCGACACGGTGCGCTGGGCGTGGCGGGTGAAGGTGTTCATGCACCTGGAAACCGAGCTGATGACCAGCCTGCGCGAACGCGCGGAAATCGAAGCAATCAACGTGTTTGCGCGCAATCTGAAGGACCTGCTGCTGGCTGCGCCCGCCGGCCCGCGCGCGACGATGGGCCTGGACCCGGGGCTGCGCACCGGCGTGAAGGTCGCCGTGGTCGATGCAACCGGCAAGGTGGTCGACACCACCACCATTTACCCGCACCAGCCGCGCAACGACTGGGAGGGCTCGCTCCACACCCTGGCCCAGCTGGCGCGCAAGCACAATGTGGCGCTGATCTCGATCGGCAACGGCACGGCCTCGCGCGAAACCGACAAGCTGGCGCAGGACCTGATCAAGCAGCATCCCGAGCTCAAGCTCACCAAGATCGTCGTGTCGGAAGCAGGTGCGTCGGTGTACTCCGCATCCGAATACGCATCGCGCGAACTGCCGGAGCTCGACGTATCGCTGCGCGGTGCGGTCTCGATCGCGCGCCGACTGCAGGATCCGCTGGCCGAACTGGTCAAGATTGATCCGAAATCGATCGGCGTCGGACAGTACCAGCATGATGTCAGCCAGTCGCAGCTGGCGCGCTCGCTCGATGCAGTGGTGGAAGACTGCGTGAATGCAGTCGGCGTGGACGTCAATACCGCATCCGCGCCGCTGCTGGCGCGCGTGTCCGGCCTGAACGCAAGCGTGGCGCAGAGCATCGTCAATTACCGCGACATGAAGGGGATGTTCAACTCCCGCGCGGCGTTGCTGGCGGTACCGCGCCTGGGCGAGAAGACCTTCGAGCAGGCGGCCGGCTTCCTGCGCATCATGAACGGCGACAATCCGCTCGACGCATCCGCGGTGCACCCGGAATCCTACCCGGTGGTCGAGAAGATCCTGGCCGACATCAAGAAGGATGTGAAAGGCGTGATCGGCGACAGCAAAGTGCTGAAATCCATCAATCCCGCAAAGTACGCGGACGAGAAATTCGGCGTGCCGACTGTCACCGACATCCTGAAGGAACTCGAAAAACCGGGCCGCGATCCTCGCCCCGAGTTCACCACTGCCACCTTCAAGGAAGGCGTGGAAGACATCAAGGACCTGCGTCCGGACATGATTCTCGAAGGCGTGGTCACCAACGTGGCAGCCTTCGGCGCCTTCGTCGACATCGGCGTGCACCAGGATGGCCTCGTGCATATCTCGGCGCTGTCGAACACCTTCGTGCGTGACCCGCATACCGTCGTCAAGGCGGGCCAGGTGGTGAAGGTGAAGGTGCTGGAAGTCGATGAAAAACGTCGACGGATCGCATTGACGATGCGCCTGAACGACGCGCCCGCACCTGCCGGAGCGCGCCCCGAGCAGCGCGGCGACCGCAATGACGCACGCCGCCTGTCGCAGCATCAGCAGCGCGCGCAGCCGACGATGAACAGTGCGATGGCGGCCGCGTTCGCGAAGCTGAAGGCGTAAGCCTGTTTTGCCGCGCCGAACGGGAACCCTCAGGTTTCCGTTCGGTATTACGGCAGGTTTTCGGGGCTCCCGTAATCTTTCCCTTGCTGCTTGTCAGGACTTGACGGCAGCCCTCCACCCTTTTTCATATAATGGTGGATATTTCCATCTATAGAGGTCAACCATGAGCGATGTACAATCCTGGATCAAGGAAACCGTTACCAGCCACCCGGTGGTGCTGTTCATGAAGGGTACCGCGCAGTTTCCGCAATGCGGCTTTTCCGGCCGTGCCGTGCAGATCCTGAATGCCTGCGGCATCGAGAACATCGTCACCGTAAACGTTCTGGAAGATGCGGAAGTGCGCCAGGGCATCAAGGAATATTCCAACTGGCCGACCATTCCGCAACTCTTTGTCAAGGGCGAGTTCATTGGCGGCTCCGACATCATGACCGAGATGTACGAGTCGGGCGAACTCCAGACCCTGCTGAAATCCTGATGCCGCGGCGCCTGCAAGGGTGCTTCATCACCGCATGCCCGGCCAACGACTGATCGTCGCGATAACCGGCGCCACCGGCGCCGTGTACGGCGTACGCCTGCTGCAGGTGCTGCGCGACACGCAAGACATCGAAGCGCATCTTTTGGTGTCCGACGCCGGCGTGCTCAGCCTGCACCAGGAACTCGATCTCGGCCGCAAGGAAGTGGAAGCGCTCGCGCATGTCGTCTACAACGTGCGTGATATCGGTGCCGCGATTGCCAGCGGCTCGTTCCAGTCCGACGGCATGGTCGTGGCGCCTTGTTCGATGAAGACGCTGGCGGCGATCGCACATGGCTTGTCGGACAACCTGATCGCGCGTGCTGCTGACGTTGTTCTAAAGGAACGGCGGCGCCTGGTGCTGTTGGCCAGGGAAACGCCGCTCAATCTCGCGCACCTGCGCAATATGACCGCTGTCACCGAGATGGGAGGCATCATCTTCCCGCCGCTGCCCGCCTTTTACCAGCGGCCGAAGACGATCGAGGATATGGTCGACCACACCGTGGGCCGGGTCCTCGACCTGTTCGCTATTCCACACGCGATGACGCCGCGCTGGAAAGGGCTCAAGGGCGAAACCTAAGAAGAATTTCAGCGCAACGAAAAGCCCATGACCTTGCGGTCATGGGCTTTTTTACTGGTGCGGCTGCAGGACGCGACACCTGGGGACAGGTGCGGGGATCTGGGACTCGGCTTGGGAAAGAAATTAACCAGAACCGAGCCAAGGCTGCCAAACCACGTACTATCGGCGTCCGTGTCTGCATTGATTGCACACCGGGCGCCGGGCCTGCTGCTGCCCTTTTCAGAACTGGTTGTCATAAAAGACGTGGCAACACCGGCAAGGCTGGCGGAATTCGCACCAGGCTTTTCCTGTATTTGCATCTGCGATTTCTTATCCTGCATCAAAAACGACACTTTGCCTTCATTATGTTAATGCCCCGCATCATATTCGGGCAAAGTTTGATCCGGATCAAAAGTCCCTATTCTAAAAATGGTTTCTGGGAGGAACAATAGACCCGGTTTTTACCCACACGGAGAAAGTAATGAAACGCACCATACTCGCCATGTCGCTCTTCATGATTGCTGCCGCTGCCGGTGCAGCCCCGAGCACGGCGAGCAAAGAGCCGATCCAACCGATCGCCGCTCCGAAAATCAAGGATGCAGGCCTGGTTGAACTCGGCAAGAAACTGTATTTTGATACCCGCCTGTCGAAGTCCGGGTTTATTTCCTGCAATTCCTGCCACAACCTGTCGATGGGGGGCACGGACAACCTGAAGACGTCGATCGGCCACAACTGGCAACAGGGCCCGATCAATGCACCGACCGTGCTCAATTCCAGCATGAACCTTGCGCAGTTCTGGGACGGTCGCGCCAAGGACCTCAAGGCACAGGCCGGCGGCCCGATCGCGAACCCCGGCGAAATGGCCTTCACGCACGAACTCGCGGTCGACCTGCTGCAGTCGATTCCCGGCTACGTGAGCGAATTCAAGAAGGTCTTCGGCAGTGAAAAGGTCGATATCGACAAGGTAACCAAGGCGATTGCTGCATTCGAAGAAACCCTGGTGACCCCCAACTCGCGCTTCGACAAGTGGCTCAAGGGTGACAAGAAGGCGCTGACCAAGGATGAACTGGCCGGCTACAAGCTCTTCAAGGACAGCGGTTGCGCGGCCTGCCACAATGGCCCGGCAGTGGGCGGCAACTCTTTCCAGAAGATGGGTGTCGTCGAGCCGTACAAGGCATCGAGCCCGGCTGAAGGACGCGTGGCGGTGACCGGCAAGGATGCGGATCGCTTCAACTTCAAGGTGCCTACCCTTCGCAATGTCGAAATGACCTATCCCTACTTCCACGATGGCGCTGCGAATACGCTGCCGGAAGCGGTTGATACGATGGCGCGCATCCAGCTCGGCAAGAAATTCACTGCCGAAGAGAACGCAAAGGTGGTCGCCTTCCTGAAGACGCTGACCGGAGACCAGCCGAACTTCAAGCTGCCGATCCTGCCGCCGTCTTCCGACGCGACGGTCCGCCCGACGCCGTTCGACAAGTAAGGCAGAAGTAGAAAGCAGGCGTACCGCGAAATGCCGCCGCGATGCATACCAGGCCGTATGCATTGCGGCGGCATTTTTCCATTCCCGCGTTCTCTCCCCACCCTTGCCCTCGGGTCCTGGGATGGACAGATTTTTCGGCGACCAAAGGTGCCACGGCACGCTGCCATCTGGCTGAAACAACGATGCCTTGAACCATCGCAACAAGAGCGCCGCAACGGGGACGGTGGAGTTCTTGCCTGCTGCGCAGCTTCGCTCGTCGCAAGACAAGATATTTCCGTCGACAACCAGCTACTTATGCGTATCGTGGCCAGTTAACTCACTTCCCACACGTGGCTGTTGCCCTCGTTACACGGTGCTTATACTGTGTCGAAAAGCAAAAAGCCCAGCCTTTCGGGCTGGGCTTTTTTATTGGTGCCGGCTGCAGGACTCGAACCCGCCACCTGATGATTACAAATCAACTGCTCTACCAGATGAGCTAAGCCGGCGAAACTGGAAAGACTGGTATTGTACTTTATTTGATTCGGGTGAGCGTCGGGCGCCCTCCCTTTTTAGGCGGGTTGCCGTTTCCGTCCGGGTCGCCTGCGTCCTCCCCGGCCGGATCAGCTTCATCCGTCGGAACCGCTGCAAGGGACAAGCCTGGCTTGCCTTCCTCGGCATGCTCCTCGTCCCGCTGCGGCACTATCTCAAACGCCATCCCCTGCCCGTTTTCCCGCGCATAGATGGCGACCACGTTGTCCACGGGAATTGAAATTTCACGTGAGACACCGCCGAAGCGGGCATGGAAGTTAACGAAATCGTTCTCCATCTTCAAGCCGCTGGTGGCGGTGAAGCTGATGTTCAACACGATTTCGCCGTTCTTCACGAACTCGCGCGGCACCATGGTGCGGGCATCGACTGCGGCCGCAAGATAAGGTGTGTAGCCGTTATCGGTACACCACTCGTAGATTGCGCGCAGCAGGTAGGGCTTGGTCGAAATTTCAGACATGTTTTCCGGTCTTAAACAGCGTCGGCCGCAAGGCATCCTGCCGGATGCACGTCGGCGCAACGCCTGTTTCAGCGGCGCATGACCTTTTCGGACGGCGTCAGCGCTTCGATATACGCAGGGCGCGAGAAAATGCGCTCTGCATACTTCATCAGAGGCGCCGCGGTCTTCGATAGTTCGATGCCGTAATGGTCGAGGCGCCACAGCAAAGGGGCGATCGCGACATCGAGCATCGAGAACTCATCACCCAGCATGTACTTGTTCTTGATGAACAGCGGCGCCAGCGTGGTCAGGCGGTCGCGGATTTCCGCTCGTGCCTTTTCGTGCACCTTCTCCGAGCCCTTGGACTTGTCGTTTTCCAGCGTATGGACGTGGACGAACAATTCCTTTTCAAAGTTGAACAGCATCAAGCGGGCGCGTGCGCGCATCAGCGGGTCGGCTGGCATCAGTTGCGGATGCGGGAAGCGCTCATCGATGTATTCATTGATGATGTTCGACTCGTACAGAATCAGGTCGCGCTCGACGAGAATAGGTACCTGCCCGTAGGGATTCATCACCGAAATGTCTTCCGGCTTGTTGAACAGGTCGACATCGCGAATCTCGAAGTCCATGCCCTTCTCGAACAACACGAGACGGCAGCGTTGCGAAAATGGGCAGGTTGTGCCCGAGTAGAGAACCATCATGTTGTAGTTCCTTAGAAACAAAAGGGTGAGACGCGTGCGGCTCACCCTGAATCAAATGCCCGCGCCGGGGAGCGCGGGCCTGAACCTTACTTAACGTCCTTCCAGAACGACTTGTTCAAGAACCAAGCCAGGACCATAAAGCCGCCGAGGAACAGCAGCACGATCACGCCAAGGCGTTTGCGCTGGTTCTGCACCGGCTCCCCCATCCATTCCAGATAGGCGACCAGGTCTGCCACCGCACTGTCAAATTCCGTCGCCGTCATCGTACCCGGCTTGATCTGCTCGTAGCCGGCGAACTTGTGCACGACCTTGCTGGCATCGTGCGGGTCCTTTTCTTCCGCGAACTTCGCAGCGCGCACGCCCTGCAGTTCCCACATCACGTGCGGCATGCCGACGTTCGGGAATACCAGGTTGTTCCAGCCGGTCGGGCGGGTGTCATCCTGGTAGAAGGTGCGCAGGTAGGTGTACAGCCAGTCAGCGCCGGAACCTTCTCCGGACGCCTTTGCGCGCGCGATCACCGACAGGTCCGGCGGCACTGCGCCGAACCAGTCCTTCGCATCCTTCGGCGCCATCGACACCTTCATCAAGTCGCCAACCTTTTCGCCGGTGAACAGCAGGTTGTTCTTGATCTGGTCGTCGGACAGGCCGATATCCTTCATGCGGTTGTAACGCATGGCGGAGGCGGCATGGCAGTTCAGGCAGTAGTTGACGAACAGCTTGGCGCCGTTCTGCAGCGCGGCCAGATCCTTCGTACGGTTCGGCGCCTGGTCCAGCGGGAAGGTTGCCTCGCTGGCGAAGGTCACCGCCGGCACGAATGCCAGGACCGCAATCAGTTTTTTCAGCAATTTCATGGTTCTTGTATCCCTTTTGCGGCTTAGTGCGGATGGAACGTCACACGGTCAGGCACGGGCTTGAACTGGCCCATCTTGCTCCACCAAGGCATCAGCAGGAAGAAGCCGAAGTAGATGAAGGTGCAGATCTGCGCCACGAGGGTGCCCACCGTGGTCGGCGCCTGCACGCCGAGGTAGCCGAGGATCACGAAGGCGATGCCGAACACCAGGTAGATGTAGCCGTGGAAAGCCGGGCGGTAGCGGATCGACTTGACCGGGGAATGATCGAGCCAGGGCAGGCCGCCGAGGATCAACACGGATACGCCCATCAGCACGACGCCCCAGAACTTCGCGTCGAAGATGAACATGCCGATCAGAGCCGCGGCACCGATGATGATGAAGCCGGCCTTCACGCTGCCGCTCAGCTTCGACTTGACCAGTACCAGCGCGATGTAGGCGATCAGGCCGACTTCCAGTGCATACATGAACTGCGAAGTGGTTGCGCGCAGGATCGAGTAGAACGGCGTGAAGTACCAGACCGGCGCGATATGCGGGGGGGTCTTCAGCGGGTCAGCCGGAATGAAGTTGTTGTACTCGAGGAAGTAGCCGCCCATTTCCGGCGCAAAGAACACGATCGCGGAGAAGACAATCAGGAACACCACTGCGACGAACACGTCATGCACCGTGTAGTACGGATGGAACGGGATACCGTCCAGCGGCACGCCGTTGGCGTCGGTCTTTTCCTTGATCTCGACGCCGTCCGGGTTGTTCGAGCCGACTTCGTGCAGTGCGATGATGTGCGCCACGACCAGGCCCAGCAGCACCAGCGGGATCGCGATGACGTGGAACGAGAAGAAGCGGTTCAGCGTTGCGTCGGACACCACGTAATCGCCGCGGATCCACAGCGACAGGTCCGGGCCGATGAACGGGATCGCGCCGAACAGGTTCACGATCACCTGCGCACCCCAGTAGGACATCTGGCCCCACGGAAGCAGGTAGCCGAAGAAGGCTTCGGCCATCAGCATGAGGAAGATGGCGACGCCGAACAGCCAGACCAGCTCGCGCGGCTTGCGGTAGGAACCGTAGAGCAGGCCGCGCAGCATGTGCAGGTAGACAACGATGAAGAAAGCGGATGCGCCGGTGGAGTGCATGTAGCGGACCAGCCAGCCCCAGGGCACGTCGCGCATGATGTACTCGACCGAGGCGAACGCGAGATTGGCGTCCGGCTTGTAGTGCATCACGAGGAAAATGCCGGTGACGATCTGGATCACCAGCACCAGCAGCGCCAGCGAACCGAAGGCGTACCAGTAGTTGAAGTTCTTCGGCGCGTAGTATTCCGACAGGTGGGCCTTCCAGGTCGAGGTGACCGGGAAGCGGGCGTCGAACCAGTTCAGCGCCTTGGCGGTGACCGGCGCGTCAGCGGGAAGCTTTTTTTCCTGAAATGCCATGATTATGCTTCGCCTTTCTCGTCTTTACCGATGATCAGCTTGGTATCGCTGAGGTACATGTGCGGCGGAATCTCGAGGTTGTCCGGAGCCGGCTTGTTCTTGAACACGCGGCCTGCCAGGTCGAAGGTGGAACCATGGCACGGGCACAGGAAGCCGCCCTGCCAGTCGTCCGGCAGCGAGGGCTGAGCGCCCGGCTGCAGCTTGGTGGTCGGGGAGCAGCCGAGGTGCGAGCAGATGCCGACGGCGACCAGGATCTCGGGCTTGCGCGAGCGGTATTCGTTGCGCGCGTATTCCGGAGTCAGCTCGTTCGGATTGCGCTCGGACTTGGGATCGGCGACCTGGTCGCCGGTCTTCTTCAGCGACTCGACCATTTCCGGCGAACGCTTCAGGATCCAGACCGGCTTGCCGCGCCATTCGACGGTCTTCATTTCTCCCGGCGCCAGGCCGGCGATATCTACCTCAACCGGAGCGCCGGCAGCCTTGGCCCGCTCGGACGGCTGGAAGGTCGACACAAGGGCCCCCGCCGTGGCCAGACCGGCCACACCACCCGCCGCACACGTCGCGACGAGCAAGCCACGTCGACCGGAATCGACCTGCTTTTCGTTACTCATACCAACCCCAATCAGTGAAAAAGCGAAATCTGTAGGAAAGTTCAGCAACCTTAGATTATAACGGACGGTGCATTCGATTTAAAGCGAATATATGATGTGGCGCAGGGATTCCGGGAACTTTTTCGGCGAAGCGGATACACTGCGTCGCGCCGGGGCATGGCGTCATCCATTCTCGGTAGAAGCCAACGGACAAACGTCCTGTCGGCTGCGAGCGCCGCTTATGTTTATGGCAACAATGGGGAGACGAGCAATGCGCATAATGAAAGAATTCAAAGCCTTTGCGATCAAGGGCAATGTGATCGACCTCGCTGTGGGGGTGATCATCGGCGGCGCCTTCGCGAAGATTGTGGATTCGCTGGTGCAGGACGTGATCATGCCGGTGGCCGGCAAGCTGGTCGGCGGGTTGGACTTTTCGAACTACTATCTTCCGCTGAATGACCAGGGCACGCATCTCACCCTCGCCGAAGCGAAAAAAGCGGGCGCCGTGCTCGCCTATGGCAGTTTCGTGACGATACTGCTGAACTTCCTCATCCTGGCCTTCATCATCTTCCAGATGGTGCGCGCGATAAACCGGGCGAAAAAGACGGAACCGGAAGCAGCGCCGGCACCGGCTGCGGCGCCCACGCCCGAGGAAGTCGTGCTGCTGCGCGAAATCCGCGATGCATTGAAAAAATGAATCAGGAATGGCTTCCCGGCGGACGCCCCAGTTGCAGCAGGCCGCGCCGGTGCGCCTCGAATACCGCCTCGCCGCGTGAATGCACGGCGAGTTTGCCGTAGATGTTCTTGATGTGGGTCTGCACCGTGCCTACCGAAACCGACAACAGCTTGGCGACTTCGCCATAGCTCTCGCCCTGGGCGATCAGATCGAGAATGGCTGCCTCGCGCTTGGTCAGCGCGCCCGCGGCGGCGTCCGCTTCCGATGGCGCCGATGGTTTTTTCTTATCTCTCACCTTTGCCAGGACCATGCGCGCGATCGCCGGACTCATCGGCGCCCCGCCCGCCCGCAAGTCGTGAACCGCGCGGGCGATGTCCATCCTGCCGGCGTCCTTTAGCACATAGCCGGAGGCGCCGGCTTCAATGCAGGCGAGGACATTGGCCTCGTCGCTGGACATGGTGACAACCATGATGTCGGCATGCGGGTGCCGCTGAGCACATGCCTGGATGATTTCGAGGCCGGACCCGTCCGGCAGACCGAGGTCGGTCAACAGCACATCGGGTGCGGCAGTTTCCAGCCATGCTAGCGCTGGCTTGACGCTGTCGAATGCGCAAAGCAGCTTCAGCCCGGGGGCCGCTTCAACGGCCAGGCATAGTGATTTCCGCGTCACGGCGTCGTCTTCGACGATCAACACCCCGACGGGGTCATGCGGTGATTCTCGATGCATAATCGTTCCCCCACAGATGGCAATGATAACCCGTCTGCACCACGTTGCGGGAGAGCAACTAACTCTTGGTAGAAAATACCTAGTAACAATCAAGATAGCAGCACCGGCTGTTGCAGGCGAGTCAGACCGGATTGGCAATGTCGACGAACTCGTGCCCGATACCGAACTGCGCCGCAAGATGCGCCCCCAGCGCCTGCACGCCGTAACGTTCGGTCGCATGGTGGCCGCAGGCGAGGTAAGCGACGTTTGCCTCGCGCGCAAGATGAACGACCGGCTCGGATATTTCGCCGCTGAGATAGGCGGAAGCACCGGCTGCAATCGCATCGCCGAGCATGGTGTGCGCCGCTCCTGTGCACCATCCTATCCGCCCCAGCGGCTGCGCAGGGTCGCCGATCACCAGCGGCGCGCGCCCCAGGCGCACCTCCACCAGGCAGGCGAGATCGCCCACGGTCTTCGTCGCCGGGTGGGCCGACACGCCCAGCCAGCCGATGTCGTTCTCGCCGAAGCGGCCGTCCGCCTCGAGCCCGAGCTGCGCGGCGAGCCGCGCGTTGTTACCGAGTGTGGGATGCATGTCCAGCGGCAGATGATAGGCAAACAGGCTGATGTCGTGCGCGAGCAGCAGCTTGAGCCGCTTGTGCTTCGGCCCGACGACCCGCGCATCCTCGCCGCGCCAGAAATAGCCGTGATGCACGAGGATCGCGTCCGCCCCCGCCTCCACCGCCGCCTCGATCAGCGCTAGACTGGCGGTAACGCCGGTAACGAGCTTTTTGATCTGCAGCCGCCCCTCGACCTGCATTCCGTTTGGGCAATAGTCGCGAAAGCGGGTAATATCCAGCGTTTGCTCCAGGTATTTGGCAAATTCATCCCTGTTTACTGATCCTCGTTCCATTTTCTTACCCTATATGCGACGTCTCTGGCTATTGTTTGCGCAAACCGTCACCGTCGGCCTGGCGATCTGGTTCATTGTAGCGAGCCTGAAGCCGGAGTGGGCAGGCGTACGGGGCGCGCGCGTGGCAATGTCCTCGGTGGCGCTGATGGAAGCGCCGGCTGCCGCCAGCCCTGCGCAGGGATCGTATCGCGAGGCCGCCAATCGGGCAATGCCGGCCGTGGTGAACATCTTCACGACCAAGGGCGCACGCCAGCCGAAGACGCCATTCATGGACGACCCGCTGTTCCGCCGCTTTTTCGGCGAGCAGGAAGACCGCCAGTTCAGCCTCGGCTCGGGCGTGGTGGTCAGCCCCGAAGGCTACGTCCTGACCAATAATCATGTGATCGAGACCGCCGACGAGATCGAGATTGCGCTGGCCGACGGCCGCAAGGCGGTTGCCAAGGTAGTCGGCACCGACCCCGAGACCGACCTCGCGGTGGTCAAGATCAACCTGCAGAACCTGCCCGCGATCACTCTCGGCCATGCAGACCAGGCCCGCGTCGGCGATGTGGTGCTGGCAATCGGCAACCCCTTCGGGGTCGGCCAGACAGTCACGATGGGAATCGTGTCCGCATTGGGCCGCAACCATCTCGGCATCAACACCTTCGAAAATTTCATCCAGACGGATGCGGCGATCAACCCGGGCAATTCCGGCGGCGCGCTGATCGACGTGAACGGCAACCTGCTCGGCATCAATACCGCGATCTATTCGCGCAGCGGCGGCTCGCTCGGCATCGGCTTTGCCATCCCCGTAACAACGGTAAAGACCGTCATGGAATCCATCATCAGTACCGGCCAGGTCGTGCGCGGATGGATCGGCGTGGAGCCGCAGGACATCACGCCGGAACTGGCGGAAAGCTTCGGCCTGGCGAAAAAGTCCGGCGCGATCATTGCCGGCGTGCTCAAGGGCGGGCCGGCGGACAGGGCCGGCATGCGCCCCGGCGACATCCTGGTCGCCGTTGAAGGCAAACCGGTCAGCGACACGACTGACATGCTGAACCTGATCGCGCAGCTCACGCCCGGCGGCAAGGCAAAGATCACGGTGCTGCGCAAGGGTCAGGAATCGACCATCGACGTCCTCGTGGGCAAGCGGCCGCGTCCGCGCCGCGAAGATCAGGAGTGAACTTCCCCTTCCAGCGGAGCCACGCATGCACACGCGCGACTTGATCCAGTTTCTGAGCGAGCTGTCGGAGAACAACAATCGTGCGTGGTTCGTGATGAACAAGCCACGCTACGACATCCTGCGCGCGGAATTCCTCGATCTGGTGACCGGCCTGATTGCCGACATCAGCAGATTCGACCCCCTGGTTGCCGGCTGCAATCCCAAAAAGGCGCTGTTCCGGATCAACCGCGACATGCGCTTTTCACGCGACAAGAGTCCGTACAAGACCACCTTTTCGGCAGCGATCACGGCGAGCGGACTGAAAAAGCCGAGCCAGGGCGGCGGGCCCGCGTACTATTTTCATATCGACGCCAACGGCGTGCTGCTGGTTGCCGGCGGCGAATACATGCCGCCGCCGTCACGCCTGAAGACCATCCGCGAGCACGTCGTCGCCGACGCCGCAGGCTTCACAAGGATGCTCAAAAACAAGAAGCTCAAGGAACGCTACGGCGACCTGCAGGACGAGGGCAAGCTGACGCGCCCGCCGAAGGGATACGACGCAGACGCGCCGCACATTGAATATCTCAAGAGGAAGAGCTTCATCGTCTGGACCGAGACCAGCATCAAGAAAAAGGTCCCGGCCGATCTCGGCAAGGAAGTGCTCGCCGGCTTCAAGGATGCCTACCCACTGGTTGCCTGGCTGCGCGAAGCGAAGTAATCAGGCGGTTTCTTCCGGCGCGCGGGTGGCACGCGCGAACAGCGGCGCCAGCAGCAGGCCGAGCTCGAACAACAGGCAGAGCGGTATCGCCAGCAGCAGCTGGCTCATGACGTCCGGCGGCGTTACGACCGCGGCGACGATGAATGCGCCGACAATCACATAGGGCCGGAATTCCCTCAGCCTTTCCACCGTCACCACGCCCATGCGCACCAGCACGATGACCACGATCGGCACCTCGAAGGTGAGGCCGAATGCGATAAACATCGTCATCACAAAGCTGAAATAGCTTTCGATATCCGGCGCCACCGCGACCGACTGCGGTGCGAACTCGTTGACGAACTTAAACACCGTGCCGAACACGAAGAAATAGCAGAACGCGACGCCGACCAGGAACAGCAGCGAGGACGAGATCACCAGCGGCGCGACGAGCTTCTTCTCGTGCTCGTACAGGCCCGGCGCAATGAAGGCCCATGCCTGGTACAGCACGATCGGCAATGCGATCAGGAACGCCACCAGCAGCGTGACCTTCACCGGGATCAGGAAAGGCGTGATCACGCCTGTGGCAATCATCTTGGACCCGGCCGGCAGCGCCAGCATCATCGGGCTGGCCAGCAGGTCGTAGATGCGGCCGGCGAACGGCATCAGTGCGAGGAACACCACGATGACGGCAATCAGCGCCTTCATGACGCGATTGCGCAGTTCCACCAGGTGCGAGATGAATGTTTCCGCGCCTGCGTTGTTGTCGTCTTCAGTCATCAGTGGAAGGAACCGGTGGATGATTTGCGGCCTGCTCCCGCAGGCCTGTATTTGGCGACGCGCGCGGCGCCGGAAATGACGCGGGTCCTGTGTCCGCTCTGCTTCTTGTACCAGGCGGGAATCGCGGAATTGCGCGCCAGCTTCTTGCGGCGGAAGTCCTTCGCCTTGACCGCGTGCTGGTCAGGCGTGGCCGGCTCGAGCAGCGGATTGACCAGCGCCTCGCGCACATCGCCTTCCAGCTCGGACAGGTTCTGCGAGATGGATTGCTCGACGTCGGAGGCCGCCTCCTGCACATCCTTGTGCATCTTGCGCAGCTCTTCCAGTTCGATTTCGCGGCTGACCTCGGACTTGACGTCGTTGATGTAGCGCTGCGCGCGGCCAAACAGCGTGCCGGCCATGCGCGCGACCTTCGGCAGCCGCTCGGGGCCGACGACGACCAGCGCGACGACGCCGATCAGCGCGAGTTTGGAAAGACCAAGATCAATCATGACGACAAGACAATGCGAAGGCCACGTGGCACGGCTGCGATGCAGTCACGGACATCGCCTTGCGGGAAGCACATCAGCTCTTCTTTTCTTTGGTGTCGACATCGATGGTGGCCTTGTCGGCCTGCACCGGCTTGTCTTCCTCGCCCTTGATGCCATCCTTGAAACCCTTGACGGCCTTGCCCAGGTCGGAACCGACATTGCCGAGTTTCTTCGTGCCAAAAATCAACATGATCACGACCAGAACAATCAACCAGTGCCAAATGCTAAACGAACCCATTACTTTCTCCTCTGCGGACGCATGCGTCCGGAATTTCAATCAAGCTGTACGATCACCGCTGCCCGCGCCACGGGCGCGGACCGCCGATTACGTGCAAATGGAGATGGTACACCTCTTGGCCGCCGTCCGGTCCGGTATTGAACAGCGTCTTGAAGCCGCCGTTGCCAACCTCGCCATCCGCTGCGGCCTCGTAACCGCATCCCTGCTCCTGCGCCAGCTTCGGTGCAAGCAGCATCATCTTGCCAAGCAGCGCCGCATGGCTCTCATTGCAGTCCGACAGCGTCGGGACGTGCAGTTTCGGCACAATCAGCAAATGCACCGGCGCCGCGGGATTGATGTCATGAAAGGCGATGACATCGTCGTCTTCATACACCGTCTTGGACGGGATCTGCTTGGATGCGATTTTGCAGAAAATGCAGTTTGTCATGACTTCCCCGAGTGTGGATCAAAGAATTTTCATCAATCGCGGGATCAGGATTGACGGCCGGCCTTTTCCTCGATGCCGGAAATCCCCTCGCGCCGCGCCAGTTCCTGCAGGACATCCTGTGGCGTCAGGTCGAATTGCGCGAGCATGATCATCGAATGGAACCACAGGTCCGCGCATTCGTAGAGCACCTTGGATTTGTCGCCGCCGGCGCGCACATCCTTGGCCGCCATCACCGCTTCAGTGGCTTCCTCGCCGATCTTCTTCAGGATGGCGTCGTCGCCCTTGGAAAACAGGCGGGCGACATACGACTTGTCGGGGTCGCCGCCGTTGGCGGGCTTGCGCGACTCGATGACGTCGGCAACGCGTTTCAGGATTTCACTCATGTTCCGGCTCGGGACTGCCCGCCTCGCTTTACTTGTAAATACTTTCCGGGTCCTTCAGGACCGGCTCGGTCGACTGCCAGTCGCCTTTCTTTGCGCTGCCTTCGAACTTCTGGAAGAAGCAGGAATGCCGCCCGGTATGGCAGGCGATGCCGCCGGTCTGCTCGACCTTCAGCAGCACCACGTCTTCATCGCAGTCGAGCCGGATCTCGTGCACCTTCTGCGTATGGCCTGACTCCTCGCCCTTGTGCCACAGCTTCTTGCGCGAGCGGCTCCAGTACACGGCTTCGCCGAGTTCCACCGTCTTTGCCAGCGCTTCGCGGTTCATCCACGCGAACATCAGCACGTCGTTGCTGCCGACTTCCTGGGCGATCACCGGTACGAGCCCGTTCTCGTCCCACTTCACCTTGTTGAGCCACTTCGCGCTGATGCTCATGCAAGCCTCATAGGGATACCCTGCCCGTCCATGAAGCGCTTCGCCTCCTGCACCGTATGCTGGCCATAATGAAAGATGCTCGCAGCGAGCACCGCGTCAGCGCGGCCGACCTTGATGCCGTCCGCCAGGTCCTGCAGACCGCCGACACCGCCGGAGGCGATCACCGGGATCGATACTGCATCCGACACGGCGCGGGTCAGCTCGAGGTCGAAACCGCTCTTGGTGCCGTCGCGGTCCATGCTGGTCAGCAGAACTTCGCCCACGCCCAGGCTTTCCATCTTCTTCGCCCACTCGACCACGTCGAGTCCGGTCGGCTTGCGTCCGCCGTGGGTGAAGACTTCCCATTTTCCTTCGCCGCTCTTCTTCGCGTCGATCGCGACCACGATGCATTGCGAGCCGAACTTGTGCGCCGCTTCCTGCACCATCTGCGGATTCGCAACCGCGGTGCTGTTGACGCTGATCTTGTCGGCACCCGCATTGAGCAGCCGGCGCACGTCGTCGACGGTGCGCACCCCGCCGCCTACGGTCAGCGGAATGAAGACCTGCGATGCGACATCCTCGATGATGTGCAGGATCAGGTCGCGCCCGTCGGAAGTCGCGGTGATGTCGAGAAACGTGAGTTCGTCCGCGCCTTGCTCGTCATAGCGGCGCGCAATCTCGACCGGATCGCCTGCATCTCGCAGCTCGACGAAGTTGACGCCCTTGACCACGCGGCCGTTGGTCACGTCCAGGCAAGGGATGATGCGTTTTGCTAAGCTCATTACTCTTCTTCCGCCTCTTCCAGGCCGCTCAGCTCGTCGGCGCGCTGCTGCGCGCTGCGCAGGTCGAGCGTGCCTTCATAGATCGAGCGGCCGCAGATCACGGCTTCGATGCCCTCGTCCTGCACCGCGCACAAGGCTTCGACGTCCTTGATGTCGTGCACGCCGCCGGAGGCGATGATGGGAATGGACACGGCCTGCGCGAGCTTGACCGTGGCTTCGATGTTGACGCCGGCCATCATGCCGTCGCGTCCGATGTCGGTATAGACAATCGCTTCACAGCCGTAGTCTTCGAATTTCTTCGCGAGGTCGATCACTTCATGGCCGGACAGCTTGCTCCAGCCGTCGGTCGCAACCTTGCCGTCCTTTGCATCGAGGCCGACGATGATCTGGCCCGGGAAGGCGCTGCACGCGTCGTGCAGGAAGCCCGGATTCTTCACTGCGGCGGTGCCGATGATGATGTAGGACAGGCCGTCGTCGAGGAAGCGTTCGATGGTGTCGAGATCGCGAATGCCGCCGCCCAGCTGCACCGGGATCTCGTCGGTGTCGTTCTCGGCGGCGAAATCGCGCACGGCCTGGATGATTGCCTTGACCGCCGGCTCGTTCTTCGGCTTGCCGGCGAAGGCGCCGTTCAGGTCCACCAGATGCAATCGTCGCGCGCCGTGTGCCAGCCAATGGCGCACCATTTGTGCGGGATCATCGGAAAATACGGTGGCTTGGTCCATATCGCCCTGTTTCAGGCGCACGCAATGACCGTCCTTGAGGTCGATGGCAGGTATGAGCAGCATGGCTACATTAGGTGGATGGTGGTTGGGTCAAGGGGTTGAACAATAACGACTACGGGTTCCAGTCAACGAAATTCTTGTACAGCCGCAAACCGGCGGATGCGCTCTTCTCGGGGTGAAACTGGGTCGCGAATATGTTGTCTCTTGCGACGGCGCATGCGAAGGATGCGCCGTATTCCGTCTCGCCGGCGACATGCTGCGCTTCGGCGGGTACTGCGTAATAGCTGTGTACGAAGTAGAAGTAGCTATTGTCGGCAATGCCTTTCCACAACGGATGGGACAATGTCTGTTTCACCCGGTTCCAGCCCATCTGCGGCACCTTGAAGCGCGATCCGTCCTGCTGCACCAGCCCGTCGAGGCGGAAGCGCACGACCTTACCGGGCAGCAAACCAATGCCCGGCGTGTCGCCTTCCTCGCTCCAGTCGAACAGCAGCTGCTCGCCGACGCACACGCCCAGCATCGGCTTGCTGCGCGTCGCTTCGACCATGGCGTCCTGCAAGCCGGATTCGCGCAGGCAGCGCATGCAGTCTGGCATCGCGCCCTGCCCCGGCAGCACCAGCCGGTCGGCCGAGCGGATGTCGGCCAGTTCGCCGGAGATGCGCACGTCGGCTTCGGGCGCGACGTGCCGCAGGGCCTGCGCCACCGAGCGCAGATTGCCCATGCCGTAATCCACTACAACAATCTTTTTCATGTCAGAAATCGGTATGCAGGTCCGCGAGGGAACTGCGGTTACAGACTGCCTTTCGTCGAAGGAATCGTCCCCGCCGCGCGCGGGTCCAGCTCGGCGGCCATGCGCAACGCGCGGCCGAATGCCTTGAACACGGTTTCGCACTGGTGGTGCGCGTTCTCGCCGCGCAGGTTATCGACATGCAGCGTCACCAGCGCATGGTTGACGAATCCCTGGAAGAATTCATGCGTCAGGTCGACATCAAAGGCGCCGATCATCGAGCGCTTGAACGGCACGTGGAATTCGAGGCCGGGACGCCCGGAGAAATCGACGACGACGCGCGACAGTGCCTCGTCCAGCGGCACATACGCGTGACCGTAACGGCGCACGCCCTTCTTGTCGCCGATTGCTTTCGCAAAAGCCTGGCCGAGCGTGATGCCCACGTCTTCGACGGTATGGTGCGCGTCGATGTGCAGGTCGCCCTTGGCTTCGATCTCGAGGTCGATCAGGCCGTGACGGGCGATCTGGTCGAGCATGTGGTCGAGAAAGGGCACACCGGTGTCCAGCTTCTGCCGGCCGGTGCCGTCGAGGTTGATCGCAACGCGGATTTGCGTTTCATTGGTATTGCGAGTGACCTCGGCAATGCGTGACGTGGACATGTTCAAAGAGTGAAACCAAAGTTAGGAAGCGAGCGATGCCTGCATCGCATCGAGGAACAGCCGGTTCTCTTCCGGCGTGCTGACGGTGATCCGCAAGCAGTTTTCCAGCAATGGGTGCATTCTACCGACATTTTTGATCAAAACCTTACGATCCAACAATGCGGCAAAGACGGCATCTGCCTGAATTTTCGGATTTTTCACGCGTACCAACAGGAAATTTGCTGCCGAGGGGAAAACCTCGACGCCCGACAGGGCCGCAAGCGCAGCCGCAAGCTTGGTCCGCTCCCAGCGCAGCGACGCGGCCTGCGCATCCAGCACCTCGGCATGGTCGAGCACGAATTCCGCGGCCGCCTGCGTCAGCACATTCACATTGTACGGCGGACGCACCTTGTCGAACTCGGCGAGCAAGGCGTCGGACGCCGACATGTAACCGAGGCGGATGCCGGCCAGTCCAAGCTTGGAAACAGTGCGCATGACGACCAGGTTCGCAAACTCCGGAAGGCGCGGCATGAAACTGGCCTGTGCGAAGGGCTGGTAAGCCTCGTCGACCACCACCACGCCGGTGTCGCCGACCGCGCGGATGATCTCCGCCATGTCGTCGGCATCGAACAGGTTGCCTGTCGGGTTGTTTGGATATGCGAGGTAAGTGATCGCTGGCTTATGCTGGTCGATCGCCGCCAGCATCGCTGCCTTGTCGAGCGTGAAGTCTGGCCGCAGCGGCACGCCGACGAATTCCAGGCCGGCGAACTTCGCCGACATTGCATACATGACAAAACCCGGGGTCGGCGCCAGCACCTTCGCGCCCGGCTTGGCGCAAGCGACCGACAGCATGCTGATCAATTCGTCGGAGCCGTTGCCGAGGATGACGTCCTGGCCGGCGGGAACACCCAGTTTGCTGCAGATCTTCGCCTTCAGAGCGGCATACGAGGGCACCGGATAACGGTTCAGCGCGACTTCGGACAGACGCCGGCCGAGTTCCTCGCGCAGCGTCTGCGGCAGCAGGTAGGGATTTTCCATCGCGTCGAGCTTGATGTAGCCGGCGGCGTCGGGAACATGATAAGCCGCGAGCGCGCGGACTTCGGGACGGATGATGTTTTCGATCAGCGACATGGTGTGCTTTCAGGCAGCAGCTGGCTTGTCGAGCTCGGCCAGACGGTTTTCAATCAACAGGCAATAGTCCGGATTCAGTTCGAAGCCGGTGAAGTTCCTTCCGCAGCGCTTGGCCGCCACCGCGGTGGTGCCGCTGCCCATGAACGGGTCGAGCACTACGCCGCCCGGCGGGCAGGATGCCTTGACCATGCGCTCGACGATTTCGAGCGGCTTCTGGGTCGGATGGTCGGCCCGCTCGCGGTGTTCGCGGTGCAGGCGCGACACGCTCCAGACGTCCTTCGGGTTATAGCCGATCTCCAGCCACTTCGCGCCGACGAAGATCGAGCGGGAGCGCGCCTTCTTGGTCTCGGCATCATACGGGATGCGTACCGCATCCAGGTCGAAATAGTAATCCTTCGCCTTGACGAAAAAGCCGATGGTGTCATGCACCGACGAGAACTTGCGGGTGCTGCCGCCCATCGACGGCACCCGGCGGTCCCAGATGATCTCGTTGACCATCGTCATGCGCTTTTTCAGCATGACGAAGATTTCCGGTGAATAACGCCAGGTCAGGAAAATGTACAGGCTGCCGTTCGGCTTGAGCTTGGGCAGCGCCGCGTCCACCCATTCCTCGGTCCAGCGCAGGTAGGCCTCGGCATCCAGCTTGTCAGAGTCGTTGCCGTAATCCTTGCCGAGCCCGTACGGCGGATCGGCAATCAGCAGATCGATGCTGCCGTCGGGAATGCGGGCAAAGCCGTGCAGCGCATCCTCGCAATGGATGCGGTTGAGCCAGGCATTCACCGCGCCACCCGGGTGACGTCGCCCGTCATTTGAGCCGGTACTCCGCCGAACCGGCATGCGCCTGCAGGCCTTCGCCGTACGCGAGTTCAGCCGCCACCTTGCCGAGGGTGCGGGCACCCGCTTCGCTCACATGGATGATGGAAGTCCGCTTCTGGAAATCGTAGACGCCGAGCGGCGACGAGAAGCGCGCGGTGCGCGAGGTCGGCAGCACATGATTCGGGCCGGCGCAGTAATCGCCCAGCGATTCCGATGAAAAACGACCGAGGAACATCGCGCCCGCATGGCGGATCCGGTCCGCCCACTGCTGCGGGTTTTCCGCGGAGATTTCCAGGTGTTCGGCCGCGATCATGTTCGCGATTTCGCAGGCTTCGTCCATGTCGCGCACTTTCACCAGCGCGCCGCGGTTGGTGAGCGAGGTACGGATCACGTCCTTGCGCGGCATCGCGTCGAGCTGGCGGTTGATGCTGGCCTCGACCTGCGCGATGTAGCCTGCATCCGGACATACCAGGATGGATTGCGCCAGTTCGTCATGCTCGGCTTGCGAGAACAGATCCATCGCCACCCAGTCCGGGTCGGTGCTGCCATCGCAGACAACCAGGATCTCCGACGGGCCGGCGATCATGTCGATGCCGACGATGCCGAACACGCGCCGCTTGGCGGCGGCCACGTACGCGTTGCCCGGGCCGACGATCTTGTCGACCTGCGGGATCGTGGCGGTGCCGAACGCCAGCGCGCCGACCGCTTGCGCGCCGCCGATGGTGAATACGCGGTCGACGCCGGCGATCGCGGCCGCGGCCAGCACCAGTTCGTTCTTCACGCCGGAAGGCGTGGGCACGACCATGATCACTTCCTGCACGCCGGCGACCTTGGCCGGGATCGCGTTCATCAATACCGACGAAGGATAGGCGGCCTTGCCGCCCGGTACGTAGATGCCGACGCGGTCGAGCGGCGTGACCTTCTGGCCGAGCACCGTGCCGTCGTCTTCGGTATAGGTGAAGCCGTCGCCGCCGGTTTCCGCCTTCTGCCGCTCGTGGTACACGCGCACCCGGTCGGCCGCGGTTTGCAGCGCGGCGCGGCGCGGCGCCGGCAGTCCGTCGAGCGCGGCCCGCAACTCCTGCTGGCCGATCTCCAGGCTGGCGACATCGCTCGTGCTCAGCTTGTCGAAGCGGTTGGTGTATTCGATGACGGCGGCGTCGCCGCGCGCCTTCACATCGGCGAGGATCTGCGCGGCGGCGCGGTCGATCGCCTCGTCTTCGCTTGCCTCGAACGCGAGCACGGCGGACAGCTGCGCCTTGAAATCGGGATGGGTGGAATCGAGTGTGCGGATCCGGATGGCCATGGTCTTATTTCGATTGAGAGGCTTTTTCGAACGCTTCCAGGATAGGTTGCAACCGCTCGCGCTTGAGCTTCAGCGCGGCCTGGTTCACCACGATACGCGACGAGATCTCCATGATGTGCTCGACCTCGACCAGGTTGTTGGCGCGCAGCGTGCTGCCGGTGCTGACCAGGTCGACGATCGCATCCGACAGGCCGACCAGGGGGCCGAGCTCCATCGAGCCGTACAGCTTGATCAGGTCGACGTGCACGCCCTTCGCGGCGAAGTGCTCGCGCGCGCATTTGACGTACTTCGTGACCACGCGCAGGCGCGCGCCCTGGCGCACCGCGCTCGCATAGTCGAACCCGGAAGGCACCGCCACCGACAGGCGGCACTTCGCGATGTTCAGGTCGATCGGCTGGTACAGGCCCTCGCCGCCGTGCTCCAGCAGCACATCCTTGCCGGCGACGCCGAAGTCGGCCGCCCCGTATTGCACATACGTCGGCACGTCGGAGGCGCGCACGATGATCACGCGCACAGCCGGGTCATTGGTCGGCAGGATCAGCTTGCGCGACTTTTCCGGGTCCTCGCTGACGGTGATGCCGGCGGCTTGCAGCAGCGGCATGGTTTCTTCGAAGATGCGCCCCTTGGACAGCGCCAGGGTCAGTTGCTGGCTCATCATTTCACCCGCTGGATGTTGGCGCCGACGGCGGAAAGCTTGACTTCCATGCGGTCGTAGCCGCGGTCCAGGTGATAGATGCGGTCAACCAGCGTTTCGCCCTGCGCCGCCAGCCCGGCGATCACCAGCGAGGCGGATGCCCGCAGGTCGGTCGCCATCACCGGCGCGCCGACCAGCTTCTCGACGCCGGTCACCACCGCGGTATGACCGTCGATGTCGATCGCCGCGCCCAGGCGGTTCAGTTCCTGCACGTGCATGAAGCGGTTTTCAAAGATGGTTTCGGTCACGCGGCTGCTGCCGTCGGCGATGCAATTGAGCGCCATGAACTGCGCCTGCATGTCGGTCGGGAAGCCGGGATACTCGGTGGTGCGGAAGCTGACCGCCTTCGGGCGCGCAGCCATCTGCACCCGGATCCAGTCGGGGCCGGAGGTCAGGATTGCGCCCGCTTCGCGCAGCTTGTCGAGCGCCACATCGAGGATGTCGCCGCGGGTGTTCTTCAGCGTGACGTCGCCGCCGGCCGCTGCCACTGCGCACAGGAAGGTGCCGGTTTCGATACGGTCGGGAATCACGGTGTGCGCTGCGCCACCCAGCCTGTTGACGCCCTGGATCACCAGGCGGTCGGTGCCGATGCCGTCGATCTTCGCGCCCATTGCCACCAGCAGGTTCGCGAGATCGGTTACTTCCGGCTCGCGCGCGGCATTTTCCAGGACCGTTTCGCCGTCGGCAAGCACCGCGGCCATCATCAGGTTTTCTGTCCCGGTCACGGTGATCATGTCGGTGACGATGCGCGTGCCCTTCAGCTTCTTCGCCTTCGCATGGATGTAGCCGGCTTCGATCGCGATGTCGGCACCCATTGCCTGCAGGCCCTTGATGTGCTGATCGACCGGACGCGAGCCGATCGCGCAGCCGCCCGGCAGCGACACCTTCGCTTCGCCGAAGCGTGCCAGCAACGGGCCGAGCACGAGGATCGACGCGCGCATGGTCTTGACCAGTTCATACGGCGCTTCTAGCTTTTCGATCGCGCCGCCGTTCAACGCCATGCGGTCGCCATCCTGCTCGACGCGCAGCCCCATCTGCCGCAGCAGCTTGAGCATCGTATTGACGTCCTGCAGGTTCGGCACGTTGGACAGCTGCACCGTATCGGCGGTCAACAGGCCTGCGCACAGGATGGGCAGCGCCGCATTCTTTGCGCCGGAGATCTCGATTTCGCCCGACAGGCGGTTGCCGCCGGCAATAAGCAGTTTGTCCATTATTGTTGCTGGAACTCTTCAGGGGTGAGTGTCTTCATCGACAGTGCGTGGATCTCCTGGCGCATGCGGTCTCCTAGCGCGGCGTAGACCAGCTGGTGGCGCTGGATCGGGCGCTTCCCCGCGAACGCGGATGACACGATGACGGCGCTGAAATGATGGCCGTCGCCTTCGACTTCGAGATGGGTGCAGTCGAGGCCGGCGGCGATGTAGCTTTTGACAAGCTCGGGAGTGGGCAACATGGTTCTTACCTTGAGGATGTTATGAGCTGGATTGGGGGCGTGCAGCCCCGAGAACCGGCCGAATGCCAGGCGCAGCGACGCGACGTGGTGGTTCCACGGCAAGGAGGACTCGGCGTCCCCCCGCAACACCGCAGGCGGCCGGTTCTCGGGGCTGCCCTTCGGGTGCTTGCGAGAAGGGACGCATTGCGTGTTGCGGCGCTTGCACAGGCACCCGGCCTGAGCGGCGCGCCGCGCTTGGCAATGCATCCCTTTTCGCAAGAACGCGACCCCCAATCCAGTTCATATCATCCTCTAGTGGCGCAGTTTGTAGCCGGTCTTCAGCAGTTGAATGGAAAAGCCGGCGAGCAGCAGGAAAAAGATGCTGACGATGGTGAAACTGGTCGACGGACTGACGTCGGACTGGCCGAAAAAGCCGTAACGAAAGCCGTCAATCATATAAAAAAACGGGTTGAAGTGCGACACCGTCTGCCAGAACGGCGGCAGCGAGTGGATTGAATAAAATACCCCGGACAGGAAGGTTGCCGGCATGATCAGGAAGTTCTGGAAGGCCGCGAGCTGGTCGAATTTTTCCGCCCAGATCCCGGCGATCAGGCCCATGGTGCCGAGGATGGCGGCACCCAGCAGGGCAAACACCACAATCCATGCCGGCGCATGGAACGACAGGTCGGCTGCCCAGGAGGTAACGATGAACACCCCGGCACCGACCGCAAGGCCGCGCACCACCGAGGCCAGCACATAGGCGGCGAACAATTCCCAGTGCGACAGCGGCGGCAGCAGCACGAACACCAGGTTGCCGGTGATCTTGGACTGGATCAGCGACGACGAGCTGTTGGCAAAGGCATTCTGCAGCACGCTCATCATCACCAGCCCGGGAATCAGGAAGGCGGTATAGCTGAGCTTGTCATAGACGCGCACATGGTTTTCCAGCACGTGGCCGAAGATCAGCAGATAGAGCATCGCGGTGAGGATGGGCGCGGTGATGGTCTGCATCGCCACCTTCCAGAAGCGCAACACCTCCTTGTAGAGCAGGGTCTGGAAACCGGTCATTTCTCGCCCTCCATGATCTGGATGAACACGTCTTCCAGGTCGGCCTGCTGCAGCTGCATGTCCTCGATCACCGCGCCCGCTTCGCGCAGCTTCGCAAGGATGGGTTCGACTTCGGTGTATTCATTCACGCGCAACGTGTACTTGCCGCCGGCGACAAGTTCGTCCGGATGCGAGACCAGCGGTTTGAGCACGTCCGGCAGACCGCCCCTGGCGAGGCGCACCACCAGCTGCGAACCGGAGATGCGCTTGATCAGCGCCGAGGTGGAATCGAGCGCCACTACCCTGCCCGACTTCAGCATCGCGATGCGGTTGCACAGCGCCTGCGCTTCCTCCAGGTAGTGAGTGGTCAGCACGATGGTGTGGCCTTCGCGGTTCAGGCGCGCGATGAACTTCCACAGCGTCTGGCGCAATTCCACGTCGACGCCCGCGGTCGGCTCATCGAGCACGATCACCGGCGGCTTGTGCACCAGCGCCTGCGCCACCAGCACACGCCGCTTCATGCCGCCGGAAAGCGCACGGGTATTGGTGTCTGCCTTGTTGGTCAGGTCGAGGTTGGCCATCACCTCGTCAATCCACTTGTCGTTGTTCTTCAGCCCGAAGTAGCCGGATTGCATGCGCAGGGTTTCGCGCACGGTGAAGAACGGGTCGAACACCAGTTCCTGGGGCACTACGCCCAGCCGGCGGCGCGCCTCGCGGTAGTCGCGCACCACATCGTAGCCATGGATGGCCACGCTGCCGGCGTCGGCCCGGTTGAGTCCTGCAATGATCGAAATCAGCGTCGTCTTGCCCGCTCCGTTCGGGCCGAGCAAGCCGAAGAACTCGCCCTGTTCGATGGACAGCGACACGCCGCCAAGCGCCTGCAGCGACTTGTAGCGTTTTTCGACGTTGACGATTTGGAGAGCAGCCATGCTGGCTTGGTATTCTTGAACAGATCGGGAGCCGCTCGCGAAAAATCGCGAAAATGCCGGCGGAACCCTTGATTATATGGGATTTCCTGGCTGGAAACCGTACTGGCGGGGCGACGCGGAAGCGTCAATGATGCGGCAGGTCGCTGTGCGCGGCGCCGGATTGGGAGGAAGTGTGAGGCTTTGCCTGTAGCAATCCGGCGACATCGTACAGTTCCACCAGGCTTTGCAGGTTGGCTGGAAGATTGCTGAAGGCAAGCGATTTGCCCTTCGCGCGGGCAGCGCGTTGCCACGCCAGCATGGTGGCGACCGCGGCTGAATCGACCGCGGTGAGGTCGGACAGGTCGATATGGTCCTGCCCTTCCGCGATCGCGCGCAGCCCCGCGTCCAGCACGGCGGCTGCGTTTTGCACGGTGAGCGCCTGTGAGGGGCGATAAACCATGGCGTCAGGATGCCTTCGCCGTGCGGGCGGCGCTGGCGGCGAGCTTCTTGTTCCTGTCTGACAGTGTCTTGATCAGGCCGTCGATCCCGCCCTTGCTGATTTCAGCGGCGAAGTTGCCCTTATAAGTCTCGACGAGCCAGGCGCCCAGCACATTGACGTCATAAATCTTCCAGCCGGTGGGCACCTTCTCGAGGCGGTAGTTCAGCTGGATCGGATCGCCGCCGCGCGGCTGCACAACCTGCGACCGGACTTCGACCTCGGTATCGCTCGGTTCGGCGCGCATCGGCTTGAACTCCAGTTTCTGGTCACGCACCTGGGAGATCGCGCCGGAATAGGTGAAGACCAGCAGCGTGCGGAATTCATTGGTGAGCTGCTTCTGCTGTTCCGGGCTTGCTTCGCGCCAGAAGCGGCCGGCGGCGAGCGCGGTCATGCGCTGGAAGTCCACGTGCGGCAGGATCTTGGCTTCGACCAGCTCGAGCACCTTTTTCTGGTTGCCGCCCTGGATATCCTTGTCGGACTTGGCCGCGTCCAGCACTTCCTGGCTGATGCGCTTGACCAGCGCGTCCGGCGCTTCCTGTGCCAGCGCGGCCGGCGCGAATGCCAACCCGGTGACCGCAAAGCCGGCGATTGCAAACAGTTTCTTGAATACGTTCATGATTCCTTGAGAAAAAAAAGGGGAACAGCAGCGCTGTCCATGTGACTCGATCCGTCTGGGGATCGCATTTTCACAAAGCGTCGCAACCTGACCGGATTATTGTTTTACTTCCTTTGCAACCCCGCCCGCGTCTGCGCCGGAGCCGGCGCCTTGTTCCACTTTGACAACCGGCTTGGGATCGGGTTCCGCTGAAGTTGCTTTTTGTTCACCCTTCACCGGCGACTGTTCCGCCACACCTGATTCGTCCATGCTGCTGGGGCCGATATCAAACTCGTACGACGTTTCCGGCGGATCGCCATCGTACACTTTGCTCTGTCGACGCTGCAAGTAGCCATCGCGCACGAATTGATAGCGATCCAGTGCCGCTTCCTCGACCAGATTAGATGCGTCCAGCACGATGGCCCGCTGGTCAATTACCCGTACTGCGGCACCGAAGTTGCGCACTCGCACCGGATATGCGTTGTACCACAAGTCGCCCTGGGCATCGACCGGAATCGCGACTACGTCGCGCAGCGTGGACGAGCCGAGGATCGGCAGCACGATGTAGGGCCCCGGTTTGACGCCCCATTTCCCGAGCGTCTGGCCGAAATCCTCCCTGTGCTTGGGCAGCCCGGCTTCCGTGCCGATGTCCAGCAGCCCGCCCAGGCCGAAGGTTGAGTTGAAGGTGAAGCGCATCACATCGGACATCCCGTCGGCCAACTTGCCCTGCAAGAGATTGTTCACGGCAGTCCAGCCGTCTTCCAGGTTGCCGAAGAAATTGCCGACGCCGATCTGCACGAAAGTCGGCAGCGTGCTGTACACCTCCGCGGCCGGCTTTACAGCGGCTTGGTCGACCGCGTCGTTAAAGCGGAACATCGCGCGGTTGAATTGCTCGAAGGGATCCCTCGGATTGGTCGATGCGCAACCGGCAAGCGTGACTGCCGCGGCAAGCATCAGGATTCGTAGCGCAGAACCCATTATTTTTCGCTTTCCTTTCCTTCAGCCGCCTTGCTGTATAAGAACTGGCTGATCAGGCTTTCCAGCACCACCGCCGACTGTGTCATTTTGATGCGATCGCCGGCCACCAGGTTATTCGTATCGCCTCCCGCTTCCAGCCCGATGTACTGCTCGCCAAGCAGGCCGGAAGTGAGGATCTTGGCCGAGGTGTCTTTCGGAAACTTGTAGCTGCTTTCGATTTCCAGTGTGACCACTGCCTGATAGCTCTTGTCATCGAATCGGATGTCTCCGACCCTGCCCACCACCACGCCCGCGCTCTTGACCGGCGCGCGCGGTTTCAGTCCGCCGATATTGTCGAACTTGGTGACAACCGGATAGGTTTTCTCGAACGAGAGCGCACTCATGTTCCCGGCCTTCATCGCCAGGAAGAACAGGGCCGCCGCGCCCAGCAGCACGAACAGGCCAACCCACAGATCCAGAGACTTTCTTTGCATGACCATTACCCTAAATATAGGATGCGGTGCCGGCAAATGGCACCGAATATGACAAAAACCTTGTTGCGCGAGTTGCCGCGCCGCGTCAGTCGAACATCAGCGCGGTGAGCAGGAAATCCAGCCACAGTACGGTAAGCGATGCGATCACCACGGTACGCGTGGTCGCCCTTGCAACGCCCTCCGGCGTGGGCTGCGCTTCATAGCCCTGGAACAAGGCGGTGAACGTGACGGCAAACCCGAACACCACGCTCTTGATGACGCCGTTGGCGATATCCTTCCACACATCGACGCCGGCCTGCATCTGCGACCAGAATGCACCCTCGTCCACGCCGATCATCAGCACGCCGACGATGTAGCCGCCGACCACGCCGACGGCGCTGAAGATCGCCGCCAGCAACGGCATTGCGATCACGCCGGCCCAGAAACGGGGCGCAACCACGCGTTGCAGCGGGTTGACCGCCATCATTTCCATTGCCGCCAGTTGCTCGCCTGCTTTCATCAGGCCGATCTCGGCAGTCAGCGAGGTCCCGGCCCGGCCCGCAAACAGCAGGGCCGTCACCACCGGCCCGAGCTCTCGCGTCAGTGACAGCGCCACCAGCAGGCCGAGCGCCTCTTCCGAACCGTAACGGTTGAGCGTGTAGTACCCCTGGAGCCCGAGCACGAAACCGACAAACAGCCCCGACACGCCAATGATCACCAGCGAATAATTGCCGATGAAATGCACCTGGTCGGTCACCAGGCGCGGACGTCGCAGCAGGCCGGGCGTCGTCGCCAGCAAGGCCAGGAAGGTGCGCGTGGCGAACCCGGCATTGGTTACCGACTCGCGTACCCAGCGCCCGAGCGCGGAAATCGGCCCCATCATTGCGGCACTCCGCGCATCAGATCGTCGGCAAGCGCTCTGCCCGGATAATGGAAAGGCACAGGCCCGTCTGCTTCCGCATGGACGAACTGCTTGACGTATGGATCCTCGGACGCCCGCATCTGTTGCGGCGTGCCGTGCGCGACAATCCTTCCTTGCGACAGGAAATACACATAGTCGGCGATCAGGAAGGTCTCGTGCACGTCATGCGACACCACGATCGAGGTCGAGCCGAGCGCATCGTTCAGGCGCCGGATCAGGTTGGCGGCCACGCCCATCGAGATCGGATCCAGCCCGGCGAACGGTTCGTCGTACATGATGAGCTGCGGATCGAGCGCGATGGCCCTTGCCAGAGCGACGCGCCGCGCCATGCCGCCGGAGATTTCCGCCGGTTTCAGGTGCGCGGCATTGCGCAGGCCGACCGCATGCAGCTTCAGCAGGACCAGGTCGCGGATCAGTTCTTCGGGCAGGCGGGTGTGTTCGCGCAGCGGAAACGCCACATTTTCGAACACTGTCAGGTCGGTAAACAACGCGCCATGCTGAAACAGCATGCCCATCTTGCGCCGCATGTCGTACATCAACGCGGAGTCGCGGGCGTTGACGATGCGCCCGTCAAAACGCACCGTGCCCTTTTGTGCGGTGATCTGGCCGCCGATCAACCGCAGGATCGTGGTCTTCCCCGACCCCGATCCGCCCATGACCGCGACGACTTTCCCGCGCGGGAATTCCATCTCGAGTCCTGCCAGGATCGGGCGCGCTCCATAGGAAAAGTGCAGGTCGCTGATGTCGACGAGGTTTGGCACGGGAAAATATATATGACTCAAAGGTCAGATTTTAGCGCAGAAACAGTAACTCTACCGCAGTGCGCAAAAATGTTTGCAAAAAATAAAAAACCCGCCGGACCTTGCGAACCGGCGGGCCTTTCGATAACAGTCTGTCAGCGCGGCAGAACGGTGGATCCCATCAGGTATTCGTCGACGGCGCGCGCGCACTGGCGGCCTTCGCGGATTGCCCATACTACCAGCGACTGGCCGCGGCGCATGTCGCCTGCCGCAAACACCTTGTCGACGGAAGTCTTGTAGCAGCCTTCGCCATCGGTGCTCGCCTTGGCATTGCCGCGCACATCCTTTTCGACGCCGAACGCATCCAGCACCTGCTGCACCGGCGACACGAAGCCCATTGCCAGCAGCACCAGGTCTGCCTTCAGCTCGAATTCGGAATTCGGCACCTCGACCATCTTGCCATCCTTCCATTCGACACGGGCCGCAATCAGCTTCTCGACCTTGCCGTTCTTGCCTTCCAGGCGCTTGGTCGCGACCGCCCAGTCGCGCTCGCAGCCTTCCTCATGGGACGAGGAGGTGCGCAGCTTGGTCGGCCAGTACGGCCACACCAGCGGCTTGTTTTCCTGCTCGGGCGGCATCGGCAGCAGCTCGAACTGGATAACCGATGCGGCACCGTGACGGTTGGAGGTACCGACGCAGTCGGAACCGGTATCGCCGCCGCCGATCACGACCACGTGCTTGCCGGTAGCCATGATCTGGTCCTTTACCTTGTCGCCGGCGTTGACCTTGTTTTGCAGCGGCAGGAATTCCATTGCGAAATGCACGCCCTTCAGTTCCCGGCCCGGGACCGGCAGGTCACGCGGCTGCTCCGCGCCACCAGTGATCACGACCGCATCGAAATCCTTCTTCAGCTGGTCGGGGAAGATGGTTTCCTTGGCCCAGTTGTACACATTCGGGGGGAAGTCCTTGCCAACGAACACGCCGTTGCGGAAGGTGACGCCTTCTGCCTTCATCTGCTCGACGCGGCGGTCGATGTGCGACTTCTCCATCTTGAAGTCCGGGATGCCGTAGCGCAGCAGGCCGCCGACGCGGTCATTCTTCTCGAACACCGTCACGTCGTGACCGGCGCGTGCCAGCTGTTGCGCCGCCGCCATGCCGGCGGGACCGGAGCCGACGACCGCGACCTTCTTGCCGGTCTTGACGGTCTGCACCTGCGGCACGACCCAGCCGTTTTCCCAGCCCTTGTCGATGATGAAGTGCTCGATCGACTTGATGCCGACCGGGTCGCTGTTGATGCCGAGCGTGCATGCGGCCTCGCACGGAGCCGGGCAGATGCGGCCGGTGAATTCCGGGAAGTTGTTGGTGGAGTGGAGGACATCCAGCGCTTCCCTGTAGGCACCGCGATAGACCAGGTCGTTCCAGTCCGGAATGATGTTGTTGACCGGGCAGCCGTTATTGCAGAACGGGATGCCGCAGTCCATGCAGCGCGCGCCCTGGACCTTGGCGTCGGCGTCGGACAGGTGGACGACGAATTCCTTGTAATGCTTCTTGCGCAGCTGGGGTGCTTCGCTCGCCTCCTGCAGGCGCTGATATTCCAGAAAACCGGTTACTTTTCCCATGATGTTCCTTCAGTATTTTTTTCGTCTCCCTCCCCCTGCAGGGGAGGGATTCGGTAGCGAATGATTACGCTGCGACCTTTTCCGTAGACTGCTTCGCCGCATTCAGCTCACCCAGTGCCCGCTTGTACTCGGTCGGGAATACCTTCACGAACTTGCCGCGGGCATTCGCCCAGTCGTCCAGCAGGTTGCGCGCGCGGGTGCTGCCGGTGTACTTGAAGTGCCGCTCGATCAAACCCTTCAGGATCGCTTCGTCAGTCTGCCCTTCGCCGTCCCGGGTGGTGGCATGCCAGATGGCCCGATCGACCTTCGCCTCCTGGTCTGCACTGGACAGCACCGGCTCGAGTGCGACCATCGCCATGTTGCACTTCTTCTCGAAGTCGCCATCCGGGTCGTACACGTAGGCGATGCCGCCCGACATGCCTGCCGCAAAGTTGCGGCCGGTGGCGCCGAGAACGACCACGGTGCCGCCGGTCATGTATTCGCAGCCGTGGTCGCCGGTGCCTTCGACGACCGTGATCGCACCGGAATTGCGCACTGCGAAGCGTTCGCCGGCGACACCATTGAAGAAGGCTTCGCCGGAGATCGCACCGTACAGAACGGTGTTGCCGATGATGATGTTGTCGACTGCCCAGCCGCGGAACTCGGTATTCGGGCGCACGATGATGCGGCCGCCCGACAGGCCCTTGCCGACGTAGTCGTTGCCCTCGCCCACCAGGTCCAGCGTGACGCCATGTGCCAGGAAGGCGCCGGCCGACTGGCCTGCGGTGCCTTGCAGCTGGATGTGAATGGTGTCATCCGGCAGGCCTTCGTGGCCGTATTTCTTCGCGACTTCGCCCGACAGCATGGTGCCGACGGTGCGGTTGAGGTTCTTGACCGGGGAGATGAAGGAAACCTTCTCACCCTTTTCCAATGCTGCCTTCGCCTGCGCGATCAGCTTGTGGTCCAGTGCCTTCTCGAGGCCGTGGTCCTGCTCTTCGACCTGGAAACGCGGCTCGGAAGCCGGGACTTCGGGCTGGTAGAAGATCTTCGTGAAGTCGAGGCCCTTTGCCTTCCAGTGCGTGATCGCCTTGGACTTGTCGAGCAGGTCGGAACGGCCGATCAGTTCGTTGAAGGTGCGGATGCCGAGTTGCGCCATGATCTGACGGACTTCTTCAGCGACGAAGAAGAAGTAGTTCACAACGTGCTCCGGCTTGCCCTGGAACTTCGCACGCAGCACGGGATCCTGGGTCGCAACGCCGACCGGACAGGTGTTCAGGTGGCACTTGCGCATCATGATGCAGCCCTCGACCACCAGCGGCGCGGTAGCGAAGCCGAATTCATCCGCACCCAGCAGCGCGCCGATGACGACGTCGCGGCCGGTCTTGATCTGGCCATCGGTCTGCACGCGGATGCGGCTGCGCAGGCGGTTCAGCACCAGCGTCTGCTGGGTTTCGGCCAGGCCGAGTTCCCACGGCGAACCGGCGTGCTTGATCGAGGACAGCGGCGATGCGCCCGTGCCGCCATCGTGGCCGGCGATCACCACGTGATCGGCCTTGGCCTTGGCAACGCCTGCGGCAACCGTGCCGACGCCGACTTCGGATACCAGCTTGACCGAGATCGAGGCCTTCGGATTGGCATTCTTCAGGTCATGGATCAGCTGCGCCAGGTCTTCGATCGAGTAGATGTCATGATGCGGCGGCGGCGAGATCAGGCCCACGCCCGGCACCGAGAAGCGCAGCTTCGCGATGTATTCGGACACCTTGTGGCCCGGCAGCTGGCCCCCTTCGCCCGGCTTGGCGCCCTGCGCCATCTTGATCTGGATCTGGTCGGCCGACGTCAGGTACTCGGCGGTGACGCCGAAGCGGCCCGAGGCAACCTGCTTGATCTTGGAGCGCAGCGAATCGCCTGCCTGCAGCGGCAGGTCGACCTCGACGCGGTCCTTGCCGATCACCGACGCGAGCGATTCGCCCTTCTTGATCGGGATGCCCTTCAGTTCCTGGCGATAGCGGTTCTCGTCCTCGCCGCCTTCGCCGGTGTTGGACTTGCCGCCGATGCGGTTCATCGCGATCGCCAGGGTGGCGTGCGCTTCGGTCGAGATCGAGCCGAGCGACATCGCGCCGGTGGCGAAGCGCTTGACGATTTCCTTCGCCGGTTCGACTTCGTCGATCGGGATCGCCTTCGACGGATCGAGCTTGAACTCGAACAGGCCGCGCAGCGTCATGTGGCGCTTGGACTGGTCGTTGATGATCTGCGCGTACTCTTTGTATGTGTTGAAGTTGTTCGAACGGGTTGAATGCTGCAGCTTGGCGATCGCATCCGGTGTCCACATGTGGTCTTCGCCGCGGACACGGAAGGCATACTCGCCGCCGGCGTCCAGCGCGTTGGCCAGGAGCGGGTCGTTGCTGAACGCGAGCTTGTGCAGGCGCAGTGCTTCTTCGGCGATCTCGAACACGCCGATGCCTTCGACGTTGGACGCGGTGCCCTTGAAGTACTTGTCGACCAGCGCCTTGTTCAGGCCGATGGCTTCGAAGATCTGCGCGCCGCAGTAGGACATGTAGGTCGAAATGCCCATCTTGGACATGACCTTCATCAGGCCCTTGCCGATCGCCTTCTGGAAGTTGTAGATCGCCTTTTCAGCGGACAAGTCGCCTGGCAGGCCCTTGGCCAGTTCGACCAGCGTATCCATGGCGAGGTACGGGTGGACAGCTTCCGCTCCGTAGCCGGCGAGCAGCGCGAAATGGTGCGTTTCGCGTGCGGATCCGGTTTCGACCACCAGGCCGGTCGAGGTGCGCAGGCCCTTGCTCACGAGGTGCAGGTGGATGGCGGAGGTCGCCAGCAGTGCCGGGATCGCGACCTGGTCGGCGTCGAACTTGCGGTCGGAGACGACAAGGATGTTGTGACCGGACTTGACCGCGTCGACCGCCTTCGCGCACAGCGAGGCGAGGCGTGCCTCGATGCCTTCCTTGCCCCAAGCGACCGGGTAGCAGATGTTCAGTTCGTAGGCCTTGAACTTTCCGCCGGTGTGCTTGCTGATGTTGCGCAGCTTAGCCATGTCGGCGTAGTCAAGCACCGGCTGCGATACTTCGAGGCGCATCGGCGGGTTGATGTTGTTGGTGTCCAGCAGGTTCGGACGCGGGCCGATGAAGGACACCAAGGACATGACCATTGCTTCGCGGATCGGATCGATCGGCGGATTGGTCACCTGGGCGAACAGCTGCTTGAAGTAGTTGTACAGCGGCTTGTTCTTGTTTGACATGACGGCCAGCGGCGAGTCATTGCCCATGGAGCCAACTGCCTCTTCGCCACTGGCTGCCATCGGCGCCATCAGGAACTTGATGTCTTCCTGGGTATAGCCGAACACTTGCTGGCGATCCAGCAGAGGCAGCGAGGACTTCGGCTCTTCCGGTTCCTTTTCCAGCTCGTCGAGCTTGATGCGGACGGAATCGATCCACTGCTTGTACGGCTTGGCATTGGCGTAGGTATCCTTCAGCTCCTTGTCGTCGATGATGCGGCCGGCGTCGAGGTCGATCAGGAACATCTTGCCCGGCTGCAGGCGCCACTTCTTGATGATCTTGGATTCGGGGATCGGCAGCACGCCGGATTCCGATGCCATCACGACGAGGTCGTCGTCGGTCACGATGTAGCGCGCCGGGCGCAGGCCGTTGCGGTCGAGCGTGCCGCCGATATGGCGACCATCGGTGAAGGCCATCGCGGCCGGACCATCCCACGGCTCCATCATCGCGGCATGGTATTCATAAAAGGCGCGGCGGTTGTCGTCCATCAGCGTATGGTTTTCCCACGCTTCCGGAATCATCATCATCATCGCCTGCGCGACCGGGTAGCCGGCCATTACCAGCAGTTCGAGCGCGTTGTCGAAGCATGCGGTATCGGACTGGCCTTCATAAATCAGCGGGAACAGCTTCTTCAGATCGTCGCCCAGCACGGCGGATTTCATCACGCCCTCGCGCGCGCGCATCCAGTTGAAGTTGCCCTTGACGGTGTTGATTTCGCCGTTGTGCGCGATCAGGCGGTACGGGTGGGCCAACGGCCATTCCGGGAAGGTGTTGGTGGAGAAGCGCTGATGCACGAGCGCGAGCGCGGAGACGCAACGCGGGTCCTGCAGATCCTTGTAATAGACGCCGACCTGGTCGGCCAGCAGCAGACCCTTGTAGACCACGGTGCGGGCCGACATCGACGGCACGAAGAATTCCTTGCCGTGGAGCAGGTTCAGCGCCTGGATTGCGTGGCCGGACGACTTGCGGATCACGTACAGCTTGCGCTCGAGCGCGTCAGTCACCATGATGTCCGGACCGCGGCCGATGAAAATCTGGCGGATTACCGGCTCCTTGGCGCGCACCGTGGGAGACATCGGCATGTCGAGGTCGACCGGCACGTCGCGCCAGCCGAGCACCACCTGGCCTTCCGCCAGCACTGCGCGCTCAATTTCTTGCTCACACGCAATACGAGACGCATTTTCCTTCGGCAGGAAGACCATGCCGACACCGTACTCTCCGGGCGGCGGCAGCATCACGCCCTGCTTCGCCATTTCTTCACGATAGTACTGGTCCGGGATCTGGATCAGGATACCGGCACCATCACCCATCAGCTTGTCGGCGCCGACAGCACCCCGGTGGTCGAGGTTCTTGAGGATCAGCAAGCCCTGTTCAACGATGGAGTGGCTTTTCTTGCCTTTGATGTGGGCGATGAAACCGACGCCGCAGGCGTCGTGTTCGTTGGTCGGATCGTAAAGACCTTGCGCGTGCATATGCATTCTCCGCTACTTGGGAATATCGAGCTTGAAGGATAGTGCAGTGCAAAAAATTGTTCAATAAAAATAAAAAGGGTCAGAGTGAAATTAAAGATTGCCGAAACCCCTGGCTATCTTAAATGGGGACAGAGTCAAAAGCGGCATGAAAAAAGGCTTTTCGACGAAAGCCTGTATTTTCAGGACGACGTGGAGGATCGTTCGCTTTCGGCAGTCCGCTTCGGTGGACGCCCCCTTCTGGCCGGTTCGACCCGGCGGTTGGACAGCTTCGCCAGACGTGCCTTGAACTGCTCGGACCCGAGGGGCCACCCCTTCAGCGTGGCCTCGGTGAGTGCCTGCACCTCGCGTTCACCCAGCTCCTGGTCGAGCACTGCCCGGTAGGAAGCTTCACGATCGAATGGCGTATTTCCGAGCGCCCAGAATACCGAATGGTCGGTAATTACCGCATCATGTTTTATCCCCAGATGATGGCCGATGCTTGACCAGGGGTACTCTTCGGGCAATGCAACGAGGCCGGCGCGCACCGGATTGGTTTCAATGTAGCGGCTGCACATCAGGAAATACCGGTCCGACTCGATCACCGTCGCCTTGTACCGTCCCTGCCACAAAGTCCCTGTCCGCTGGTATTTTCCATTGAAATACGGAACATACTGGCGCCCCATCCATTGCATCATCTGCCCCAATCCGCCCGCCTCTGCCGGCGACGCGAGCAGGTGGATATGGTCGGGCATCAGCACATAGGCATGGATTGCGACCCTGGACTGCTTCGCTGCCTGACGCAACCAGACGAGAAAGGCCGCATGATCGTCCGCATCGCGAAAGATGGTTTGCCGGTCATTGCCGGTCTGGATGATGTGATGCGGCTGATTGGGGACGACGAGTCGGGGAAGTCTGGCCATGATGAAATCGGTGTGAACGGCCCGCCTGTGCCGGCCGCAATGCCGATTTTATCCTGTGCCGGGGTTAAATTCCGTCGGCGCGCCTCAGATATGGACAATCGTGTCGCGCCACGGCGTTTTCCGGAACTCAAGCACCTGGCCTCGCTCTTCAGTCTTGGCTTCCGACTGCCGGCCGGGTCGTGAACGGTGGAAAATACTGCTGCGGATTTTCGCTTCCGATGGCAGGCGCTTCGGGTCGA
>Ga0196971_1000243_pt1 | contig 51280 bp, 47 predicted proteins | sample S1v_1013CmetaG_FD_148660 | JGI IMG/M metagenome (GOLD analysis project Ga0196971, IMG submission 148660) | Soil microbial communities from Anza Borrego desert, Southern California, United States - S1+v_10-13C | ecosystem: Environmental > Terrestrial > Soil > Desert | place: USA: California... | reverse complement strand
CATCGTACACCTTCAATCGGTGATGTGCAGGGGGAAGATGAGATGAAAAGTTTTTCCGGGTACGGCCAGCTCGCATTTTTGCAACAGGGCTGACTAGCGACGGTAAGCGGGCGTCTCCACCCGTGCCGCATATTCCCGGCTCTTGTTGCTGCGCCACCATTCCAGGAAGCGGTCGAACTCGCTGTTGAATTTCTCGGCCTTCAGCCGTTCGAACACGTCGCTGCAGACATGCGCATCCTCAAAGTCCAGCAGGTTCTGGGTTCCTCTGAAGTCGCAGTCCCAGAAGGCCTGTTCGACATCCTTGAGCGGAACGTCCCCGAGGGCAGCGGATGCCACGAGGGTGATTGCGGGCAGCATGCCGGTCATGTCTCCTCCTCTTCGTTGGTCTTCCACTCAGTGTAGATGGTCGAAAGCAAGAAGAAAGAGAAAGCGGCAATACAAATAAAAATGCCGCCCAGTGTTTCCACTGGGCGGCATTTCTTCAGAACCGGTTCAGCTTACAGCGGCTGGATTGCCGATGCCTGCTTGCCCTTCGGGCCGACGGTCACTTCGAAGGAAACACGCTGGTTTTCCTTAAGGGACTTGAAGCCGTTGGACTGGATCGCGGAGAAGTGCGCGAAGAGGTCTTCGCCGCCTTCGTCCGGAGTGATGAAACCGAAGCCTTTAGCATCGTTGAACCATTTGACAGTACCTGTTGCCATTACATTTCCTCTAAAACACAGTTGATGGGCTTGCGCCCGGTTGATTCCTTGAAGCAGAAAGAAATGACAGACAAATACTGCACTACTAGTTCAAACTTCAATTGGAGACCGATTGTACTGCATATGCTGCAGAAGCTGTGAATTATCTTCTTCATATTCTTCCGCGGAAAGGATTCCGTTGCCGGACGCTGGCATGCTTGCTGCATTGAGGACAACAAATCGCGTTCCTTCATCCCACCGCAATCTCGCCATGTCCGTCTCCATTACCTACGCCAATTCGCCTGACGAAAACCAGTCGCTCCCGCCTCCGCACCATCGTTCCGCCCCGCTGAAAGTCGTACCGGGCGACAAGACCTTGCAGAAGACGCTGCACGAAACCTTCGGCATCCGCCACCTGCGTCCCGGGCAGCATGAGGTCATCGAAAGCGTCCTGCAGGGGAACAACACGCTCGCCATCATGCCCACGGGCGCGGGCAAATCCCTCTGCTACCAGCTCCCCTCGCTGAAGATGCCCGGTGTGACGCTGGTCGTCTCGCCGCTGATCTCGCTCATGAAGGACCAGGCCGGCAAGCTCGAGACCGCCGGCGTGGCCGCAGCCGAAGTCAACAGCACGCTCAGCACGCGCGAGGAGGAATCGGTGCTCGAGAGCATCAGGCAGGCCGATAACGAATTCATCTTTGCCACACCGGAGCGCTTGTCCGATCCCGATTTCCTTGCCACCGTGCGGCAAAACCGGGTGAGCCTGTTCGTGATCGACGAGGCGCACTGGATTTCGCACTGGGGCCATGACTTCCGTCCGGCCTACCTGCACCTCGGCGCGGCCGTCGAGGCGCTCGGCAATCCGCCTGTGCTGGCGTTGACGGCGACGGCCACGGACGACGTCATCGAAGACATCGGCAAGCAGCTTGGCCTGGCCGATATGCATGTCATAAATACCGGTATCTACCGGTCAAATCTGCACTACCGCGTTGTCACCGCCACTGGCGAGCAGGAAAAGCTCTCGCTCGCGCTGGCACAGGTGCGCCAGGCGCAGGGCCCGGGCATCGTCTACACGGCGACGGTCAAAGCGGTCGAGGAAGTGCATGCCGCACTGAAGGAAGCCGGCGAAAGCGTTACCTTCTATCACGGCCAGCTGTCGGCGAAGCAGCGCAGCCAGAACCAGGACGACTTCATGAACGGCGCAAGCCGCATCATGGTCGCCACCAACGCCTTCGGCATGGGCATCGACAAGCCGGACATCCGCTTCGTCATCCACTACCAGATTCCCGCCAACCTCGAAGCGTATTACCAGGAATCCGGACGGGCCGGCCGTGATGGCGAAGATGCGGACTGCATCCTGCTCTATCACGCCAAGGACAAGCAGGTACAGCAGTTCTTCCTTGCCCGGCGCTACCCTGGGGCAGACGACCTCGGCGTGGTGTACTCGGGGCTGCAGGAATTGCTCGCGGACCGTCGCAACGTTTCCCTCGCGCAGTTGCAGGAGCATCTCGAGCAGGTGTCGGACACACGGCTGCAGGTCGCCCTGAAACTGCTCAAGGATGGCGGCTATCTCGAACAGGACGAGAACCTCGACTTCCACCTCTTGAAGCAGCGCGTCAAGCCGAAAGAGCTGAAAGAGCTCGTGAGCACCTACCGCGACAAGAGCGCGCGCGATCATGAAGCACTGGAGCGCCTGGTGTTCTATGCGCAGACGGGATTCTGCCGCTGGAAGGTACTGCTGGAATATTTCGCCGAACAGGTGACCTGGTCGCACTGCGGCGTCTGCGACAACTGCAGGCAGCCGCCCGAACAGGCGCTCAGTCCGGAGCATCCGCGCCAGCAGCAAGCGCGCCCCGCACCGGCGCGCCAGGCAAGCGCACTGGAAGCGGGGCGCAACGTCAAGGTGCCGAAGTACGGCGAAGGACAGGTCGTAGCCAACGAAGGCGACAAGGTGACCATCCGCTTTCCGGACAGCAGCAAGAGGACCTTCCTGCGCGCCTACGTCGAGCCGGCCTGATCAACAGCGGGTAGCGGCTGCCTGCGCATCCTGACGCAGCAGCTGTTCGAACATTTCCGCCGGCACCGGCTTGCTGAAGTAATACCCCTGCATTTCCTTGCAGCCGTGGTCTTGCAGGTAGCGCAGCTGCTCGTAGGTTTCCACGCCTTCCGCAATGACATGCCGGCGCAGGTTGTGTGCGAGGGAAATGATCGAAGCAACGATGGCTGCGTCGTCCGGGGTCTGCGTGATGTCGCGCACGAAGGACTGGTCGATCTTCAGCGCATCGATCGGCAGGCGCTTGAGATAGGACAGGCTGGAGTGGCCGGTGCCGAAATCGTCGAGCGACAGCAGCACGCCTAGCGCCTTGAGTTCGGCCAGCACGCCGATGGCGCGCTCGACGTCAGTCATCACGAGGCTCTCGGTCAGCTCGAGTTCGAGCTGGTGCGGCGCCAGCCCGGTGTCGTGCAAAGCGCTTGCAATGGCCTGCACCAGGTCGTGCTGGGCGAACTGGCGCGCGGAAAGATTGACCCCCACGCGCAGCTTGCCCAGGCCCACGCGCTGCCATGCAACCGCCTGCGCGCATGCCGTGCGCAGCACCCATTCGCCGATCGGCACGATCAGGCCGGTCTCTTCCGCCAGTCCGATGAAGCGCAGCGGCGGAATCAGGCCCAGCCCCGGATGCAGCCAGCGGATCAACGCCTCCATGCCCACCGTGCGGCCGGTGTCGAGGTCGATCTGCGGCTGGTAGTGCAGCACGAACTCGCCGCGCTCCAGCGCGTTGCGCAAGTCGCCCTCGATGCGCAGGCGCTCGAGCAGGCGTTCGTTCATCGCCGCGGTATAGAACTGGAAGTTGTTGCGCCCGCTTTCCTTGGCGCGATACATCGCGATGTCGGCGTTCTTGATGAGGGTCTCGGGGTCCTCGCCGTCGGCGGGATACGCCGCCACGCCGATGCTGCAGCCGAGGAAGAACTCATGGCCTTCCACTACCAGCGGCTCGGCCACCGCATCCATGATGCGCTGGACGACCGAGGTCGCGAGGCTTTCATCGATGCGCTCGGGAAGCACCAGCACGAATTCGTCGCCGCCCAGGCGGGCCACGGTGTCCGTCTCGCGCACCGCGGCCTGCAGGCGCGCGGCGACAGTCTTGAGAACGGCGTCGCCGGCCTTGTGGCCGAGGCTGTCGTTGACGAACTTGAAGCGGTCGAGGTCGAGGAACAGGACCCACAGCGAATAACAGTAGCGCGCTGCATACGCGATGGCCTGGTTCAGGCGGTCCTGCAGCAGGGCGCGGTTGGGCAGGCCGGTAAGGATGTCGTGCCCGGCGTGGTACTCGAGCTGCCGCGCATACTCGCGCCTCGCCGCTTCGGCGCGCAGCGCCGAGATGCCGTAGGCGAGGTTGTCGGCAAGCTCTTCCGCCACCTTCACCTCGTTCGGGCCGAAGGCGTTCGCCTCATGGGAATAGACGGTCAGCGCGCCGAGGATGGCGTTGCCGGCCTTCAGCGGCACGGACATCGCCGACACGATCCGGAAACGGACCATGAAGTCGCGCCACGGTGAGTGCACCGCGCCTGTCTGCATGTCGTGGACGACCACCGCGCGTCCTTCGCGGATAGCGGTTCCGGTCACGCCCCTGGCCGTCGCCTCCTCGCCCCAGGTCACGTGGCCGACAGTGGACGTCAGCGCACCCTCCTCCATTTCCGCCATCGCGGCGGCACGCACGCGCCTGGCCGCGCCATCCTCGGCGAAACCGACCCATGCGAACGGGAAGCCGCTGATGTCGCGAAAAATACGGCAGACCTCGGAAAGCAGCGCCGTTTCGTCGGTGGCACGCACCAGCGCCTGGTTGCTCGCGCTCAGCACCCGCAGCGCGAGGTCGAGCCGCTTGCGCTCCGAGATGTCGAGCATGATGCCGATAGTGGCATTCTCACCGTCGAGCAGCATCGCCGAGCCGAACACTTCGACATCGAATACCGATCCGTCCTTGCGGCGCGCATGCCGCTCGTAGTGCACCTCGCTGATCTCGCCGCGCAGGCGCTTGCGCACGTTCTCCTCGACGGCCCCGCGCTCGCTGTCCACGACCAGGTCGTAGGCCCGCACCCCGGACGTCATCTCCCCGACCGTGTAGCCGAACATCTGCGCCATCTTCGGATTGACGAAGCGGAAGCCGCCATGCTGGACGATGTAGACCCCGACCACCGAGTTTTCCGCAAAACCGCGGAACATCGACTCCGCCTGCTGCAGGCTCAGACGCTCCTGCTCGATGTGGCCGATCAGCTCGCCGATGCGGCGCGCGGAATCGTTGAAGCGCCAGGCCAGCAGGCCGATCTCGTCATTGGATTGGCATTCGACGCTGACCCGGTAGTTGCCCGCGGCGAGTTCGGCGCTGCGCTGCGCCAGTTCGCGCAGGGGGTGCACGATGCGCCTGCGCACCAGCACGAATACAGCGAGCAGGACCAGCACGTCGAGCAAGAGGAGCGCATACATTTTCATCAGCGCGCGTTCCTGCGCCTGCTGCGCTTCCTGGGTCAGCGAGGCGACCAGTGCCTCTGCGTCGCCGAGCAGGCGGGCCGCGCTCTCGGTGATCTGCCCCGTCGCCCCCTCTATCGCAATACCGCGTCCGGCCAGGGCAGCCTCCACCTGCCCGCGATAGCGTGCCCAGTCCGCCCGGGCGGCATCGAGATGCACGAGATGGGCCGGCTTGAGCATGTCGAGACGGTAGCCGAAGGCCTCCCCGCCGCCTGCCAGGGCATCCAGCGCGGTCTCGAAATCGGCGAGCGCGGCGTCGACCTCCCCCGTCCCCGCCTCGGGAAGCTGGAGCGCCTTGCTCGTCTCGAAGGCGATCTTCTGGGTGAGCATGCGCAGCTTGCCAGCCACGTTGACGGTTTCGGCCACGCCATTGACGTCGTCAAGCATGGAGCGCACCACAACCAGGTTTGCGACGGCAAATACGAGCACGACCGAAAAGACCGCGGCGATCTTCCGGCTGATGGTGGTGCCCGGCGCAGCGGGCGCCATGCCGGGGGGAGACGGATGCGGAACCAGGTCAGCGGGCATAATGTCCCCATTTTCATAATGGTTATTACGCCAGTATGATGGATTTCCCCCGGAAAATAAATTACCTGTCGGAACTAGGCATAAAGGGGGATGAATTGGAAATGCATAGAGAACTGTAGCGTGGGTAGAGCGAAGCGAAACCCGCGATGCGGCCCGCAGATGGATGTTCGCGCGGGTTTCGCTTCGCTCTACCCACGCTACAAGTCACGTCATTCCCGCTAGCGCGCCGCCTTGCGTATGCGCTTGGTGTCGAACATGCGCTTGTCGGCGATCTTCAGCAGCGCATCCACGTCCTCGCCATCCTCGGGGAATAGCGCCCAGCCGATGGAGACGCCGACCGCTGCCTTGCCGTGGTCCAGGAACACCGGCTCCTCGACGATGCGCCGGATTTTCTCCTCCATGGCAACCACGTCGTCCACATCTGTCACACCCTTGAGCAAGACCACGAATTCGTCGCCGCCGTAACGCGCCACGACATCGCTCACGCGCACGGATTCCTTCAGGCGCGCCGCCACGGTGACCAGCATCTTGTCGCCCGCGCCGTGGCCGTAGTGATCGTTGATCTTCTTGAAGTGGTCGAGGTCGATGAAGAGCAAGGCAAAGTTAGGCCGGTCGCCCGTGTTCTGCTCCAGCTGGCGCCGCAGGGAGGCGATCTGGGCGATCAGCGAGGCGCGGTTGAACACGGCGGTCAGCTTGTCGATGCGCAGGTTGTGCTCCATTTCGGAGAAGCTCAGCGCCAGCTGGCCGATCTCGTCGCGCCGGCGGATGTTCAGCGAAGGCAGCGGCTCGCCGTCGCCGATCTTCTTGGCGGCGTCGGTCAGCACGCGAATGTCGCGCAGCACCCGGTTGAGGACGGACAGGCCGAGGATCAGCGCAACCGCGACGCACAGCACCGCGATGCCCATGCCCTGGATGAAACTGCTGGTGACGCCGCCCATGAAGTCGGAGCGCGGCACCGCCACCACCGTGGTCCAGTCGAGGCCGTACTGGCGGCCCGTGATGCTGGCTGCAATGTCCAGCGCACCGGCATCGGTGGCGAATCCGGCGGCCAGCGGCACCGTGGTGTCGGTCACGGCCTTTCTCCATTCGACGACCCTGGCGTAGGCATCGCGGATCAGCGCCGACGGCACCTCGTCGCCCCGCAACCGGGCAGGCACGCCGTCGATCATCCTGAACGGCAGCTCGTCGCCCGAAGTCGCCACGATGTAGCCCTCCGCATCGAGTACGAACGCCACGCCGTTGCCGCTTGCCCTCGTCGCGCGCAGGAAGTCGGTGAGGACCTTGAGGGTCAGGTCGGTGGCGATCACGCCGGCAGCGGCGCGGTCCGGGCCGTACACGGCGCGCGCGAGGGTGAGGGTCGGCTCGCGCGAAGTGAAATCGTTGTACACCGGGGACCAGACCGGCCCGGCCTTGCCCGCGGCGGCCACGTACCAGGGACGCTTGCGCGGATCGTAGTCGTCCGTGCGCAGGACGCGGCCGCGGTCGCCGGGAGTGTGAACGGAATAGACCTGCCGCGCTGTGGCGCCGGGCTCGCGCAGGTAGAGCTCGACAAAATCCTTGTTGACCCGGTTGACCCCGATGAAGCTGCCGTCCGCGCTGCCGAAATACACGTAATTGCTGACCTCCATGAACAGGCCGCTTGCGCTCCATAGACGCTCTTCGAGAGACGCGGGACGCGCATCGAAGGGCCGCGTGCGCGGCAGCATGGCAGGGTCGGGATCGACTGCATTGAGGGCGGTGACGGCGCCGGCCAGGTGCTGCTCGGTGGCGCCGCCGATGCGCAGGGCCATGTCGGTCAATACGCGCCTGGACAAGGTACCGACGGCCTCTTCCCCCGCCTTGTAGGACACCCAGGCGATGGCAGCAGACACGAATAGCACTAGTAGCACGTACGGCAGCACGAGCTGCCGGCGCAGGGAAGAGTTGTTCATGAGCCCTCGGATAACCGAGGCCCGTCGTGGCTCCGGTCACGGTTTATTTGTTCTTATTCACGCCATTATATAGCCATGTGACAACAGATTGCCCAAAGACAACATGCGGCCATGGTCATTCGGACGCCGCTGCCCGTATTGAAATAAACATATCGTCATTGAGATTTATCAAACCTGAATCAGGCACTTAACACCCGTTGGTTTCTCCAATTAGCCGAGAACGCAACATTGGAGCCTGTTCAACCATGCATGGAAGCGGGTTCTACAACTATATTTTCTTGAGAGGAACCGATATGAAATACTCAGTATTGCTCGCGGCGCTTGTCGCCACACTGACATTGGGCGCATGCAACAAGGATTCGGGCAGTGCTGGCGCTGGAGCCGGCGGCTCGAGCGCAGGATCGGCTGGCGGAACGTCCAGCGGCACGGCGGGAACCACCGGCTCGACCGGCGGCACCGGCTCGACCGGCGGCTCGACAGCTGGATCGACGGGCAGCACGACTGGCAGTACGACGGACAGCACCGGCGGCGCTAGCTCGTCATCGAGCGCAGGTGGCGCAGGCGGTGCAGGCGGCACCACCGGATCGACCGGCGCCACGGGCGGCACGCCGTCGGGTAGCGCAAGCGGCGCCACCAGCGGCACGGATCCCAGCGCGGGCAGCAGCTCGGCCGGCGGCACAGGCGGTTCGACCAGCGGCGCGACAAGCAGCACACCCAGCTCGGGCACCGGCGGTTCCAGCGGCGGTTCCAGCAGCACGCCGAGCGGTACCGGCGGCTCCAGCGGCGGTTCCAGCAGCAGCACGCCGAGCGGCACGGGCGGTTCCAGTGGTGGTTCCAGCGGTGGTTCCAGCGGCAGCACGAGTGGCAGCACCAGCGGCGGCTCGTCGGGCTCCTCCTCCAGCGGCTCCAGCGGCGACACCAGCAGCACGACGCCGGGCAGCAGCAGTAGCAGCACGACGACCCCGGGCTCGACCTCCAAGTAAGCACGGCTCCAGTCAGGTAACGTGGTGTGGGCAGTACAACCGGCGCTTGCCGGTTGTACTGCTTTTTTATGCGCGCCCCGGTTTCCGTCCGCGCAGCGTCGCCGGCTCCAGCGGTTCGATATGCAACTCCCCGCGCATCATCGGCCGGACCAGGATCTTGTAGGTATCAACATCGAATGTCCGGCGTGCCGGTTGCCTGACCGGCGCCGCGCCTTTCACATGGTCGACCGATCCGAGGTAGAACCAGCGGTCGATCACATGCGTCTGCCGCCAGCCGTCGCACTCTTCCACGATGCCCATCGGACCGGCATAGGGCCAGACAACGATGCGCATTTCCTCCAGCGCCGCGCGCAGCCTGAGGTAGTGATCTTCGATCGGCTCCTCGCCGATGCAGGCGCCCAGGCAGCGCGCGATCTGCCGGGCGAAACAGGCGCGCCCGCGCACCGCACTCTCCAGTCCGCACATGGCGGGACACAACCGCTCGCTCTCCACGATCATGCGCAGCCGCTCCAGGGCCGCCTTGCGCGTGGCGAACAGGCCATACAGGTCGGCCGTGACGGCGAAGTCGTGGTCGCGCGCGTAGACGATCTCGGGCATCGCATTCACATCCGGCGCCAGGCGCAGCGTGCACATCTCGCGCGTGCGGCGCAACTTCTTGTTGTGCAGCGGCTGCATTTCCTTGATCAGGCGCGACTCCAGCAGCAAGGCGCCGATCTCGCCGGCGGTGCGCCGGAACTCCACATGCCGGCTGGCCTGCAGCATGCGCGCCTCTTCCGGGGTGCGCAGGTGCGAGAGCACCCGGGCTCGGATGTTGACGCTCTTGCCGATGTACAGCGGGCGCTCCTGCTCGTCGCGGAAGATGTAGATGCCGGGCTTCGGCGGCAAGGCGTCGAGGCTGCCGCGGTCGATATGGTCCGGGTAGGTAAAGCGGTCGGCCGGGTCGGGTTTGACGAGGAGGCCAACGGAGGTGATGCGGGATTGCATGAAAGGCAAAAAAGCGTGTGGGCAATATAAAACCGGATTAATCACATAACCAATTTGACTAATCGGCATCCGGATTCTACTGTATATTCATACAGTAAATTTTGAAAAGCAATTCCTTGCCAGAAAGAAGAATTAAGAGGTCCGGATGTCCGCTTTAGTTTCCTCCCTGCCGAACACGGTCTGGCGCGCCGACCAGATGGGCTCCTACCAGGCGGCCGTCACGCCCACCGGCCATCCCGCGCTCGACCGCGAACTGCCCAACGGCGGCTGGCCAAGCGCGGCCCTGGTCGAATTGCTGTTGCAGCAAGCCGGGATCGGCGAAATGCGCCTGTTGCGTCCCGCGCTCGAAGCGGCCTCCCGCCAGCGCCGCATCGCCCTGCTCCAGCCGCCGCATCTCCCGCAGATCGCCGCCTGGACGGCGTGGGGGCTGCCTGCCGACCGCCTCCTGTGGATCAAGACCGCGCGCAGCGCCGATGCCCTGTGGAGCGCGGAGCAGATCCTGCGCAACGGCAGCTGCGGCGCCCTGGTGTTCTGGCAGCAGCAAGTGCGCGCCGAATCGCTGCGCCGCCTGCACCTTGCCGCACAAGGTACCGAGATCCTGTTCTGGATGATGCGTCCCCTGGCCTGCGCGCAGGACGCTTCGCCCTCGCCCCTGCGCCTGGCATTGCGCCCCGCCATGGGCGGCATCGATATCGACATCGTCAAGCGGCGCGGTCCGCAGCGCGACGAAACGCTTTTCCTGCGGCTTGACGGCATGCCCGCCGCGCCGGCCCTTGCCACCACCCCCACCACCTCCACCATCGACCCCGACCATGCGCACATGGATAAGCGTGCACCTGCCGCACCTGCCGCTCGAAACATTCCGGCCGCGCTGGTCTGAACCGGGCCTGCATGTCGTCGTCGACCGCGAACGCGTGCTGACCATGAGCATGGAGGCCGCCGCCGCCGGCGTGCGCAGGGACATGCGCCGCGCCGGCGTGCTGACGCTCTGCCCCGATGCGGTACTGCACGAGCACGACCCGCTGCGGCAACAGCAAGCGCTGGATGACATTGCGCTGACGCTGTTGCAGTACACACCGGAAGTGGCGCTGGCCGAGGAAGCCAGCCTGCTGCTCGACGTCACTGCCAGCCTGCGCGCCTTCGGCGGACGGCGCGCGCTCTGCCGCCTGGTGCGCGGCAGTATCGATGCGCTCGGATTCACGCCCCAGCTCGGCATGGCGCCCACCGCACAGGGCGCCTGGCTGCTCGCGCGCTACCGCAGCGTGCGCGGCAATGCCCGGCGCCGCGCCGCCGGCATGGAAACCATGGCACGCCGCCTCGATGCCCTGCGCTGCACGCTGCTGCCCGCGCTGCGCCCCTGGCAGGAATGGCTGGAAGGCATCGGCTGCCGCACCTTCGCCGACCTGCGCCGGCTGCCGCGCGCCGGCCTGCAGCGCCGCTGCGGCAAGGACGTGCTCGACAGCCTCGACCGCGCCTACGGACAGGCGCCGGAGTTGTACGACTGGGTACAGGCGCCGAAGACCTTCGCCGCGCAGCTGGAACTGCCCGACCGCATCGAGCACGCGGAAGCCGTGCTGTTCGCCGCGCGCCGCCTGCTGCTGCAGATGACCGGCTGGCTGGTCGCGCAGCAGCTTGCGGTCTCGCGCTTCATCCTGCTGCTGCAGCACGAGCGCGGCCGCACCGCGATTCCGCCCACGCCAATCGAGATCGCGCTGGCCGATCCGGTGTGGCACGAAGAACACCTCACCCGCCTGCTCAAGGAAAGGCTGGGCCGCATCGAACTCGCCGCTCCCGTGATCGGCCTGCGCCTGGAGGCCGGACAGGTCAGCCCGATGCAGCCGCCCACCGAGTCGCTGTTCCCCGATCCCGGCGGCACTCCCGCCGACTACCACCGCCTGCTGGAACTGCTGACCGCGCGCCTGGGCGACCGCAGCGTGCTCGCCCCCGCGCCCCGCGCCGACCACCGTCCCGAAGTGTGCAATGCCTGGGCCCCGGCCGCGACCGTCACCCGCCCTGCCCACCCGCCGCCGCCTGTCGAGCGGCCCTTCTGGATACTGGAAACGCCGCTCGCCCTGATCATGCGCGACGACCGGCCGTTCTACGGCTCGCCGCTGCGCCTGATCCAGGGACCGGAACGGATCGAATGCGGCTGGTGGGACGGCGGCCTGGTGGTGCGGGATTACTTCATTGCGCAGGGGACGGCATCGACCTGCTACTGGGTGTACCGGGAGCGGATGGGTGAAGAGGTGTGCTGGTATCTGCAGGGGTTGTTTGCCTGAAGTTGTTGCGCGGTGATGCGCGGCCTGAAGATTCCGCGTTGGCAAAAGCTGATCAGGAACGCCGCGAGAAGAAGTCTGATAACCGATGAATTATCCGGGCACTTGCCATGCACCGCACCCCTCTTAGCGAAGATCAATCACCGAGGCACTAGCGCAGCCTCGATCTGTCCTGCTGCGCTTACCATGCACAGGCGGCGTATTTCACTCGTCTGTATCCCGAGGGTTCCATCCAATGGATAGCGGCAATCCTTCCGTGCTGAAGCTCTTGTCATCCCTGTTCCGCGACAAGCGAAACGGAGGGCGCCGCGTTCACACCCTGCTTGTTGCGTTTCTTACGGTCCTGTTCATTGCAATTTGCGCCAATCTCGTCTTTACCCTCTATCAAGCCCGGGAAAGCTTGCTCGAGGGCCAGTCCATCGCTTCCGAAAGGCTTGCACGCGTCCTTGAGCAACAGACCGCGGACAGCCTCAATGCGGTGGAACTCGCGCTGCACGGCGCTTCCCGGGCGATACAACTCCTCCCCGAAAATGCAAGCGGACGTGACGACGCCGTCCAGGAGATCCTCACCAGCAGCATCCGCAATCTGCCCTTCGTACGCGCGATCTGGGTCCTGAATTCCAGCGGCGACATGATCCATGACAGCGAACGCCTCCCCGGAAAATACAATCTTTCGGATCGCGATTACTTCAAGGCCCACCGGGACAACCCCGCACACGGTCTCTACATCGACCGCCCCCTTCTCAGCAAACACGGGGTCTGGTTCATCGGCGTCAGCCTGCGGCTGGCGAAACCGGACGGCAGCTTTGGCGGCGTGATCGCCGCTGCGTTCGAGCCCAAGCACTTGCGCAGGTTTTACGAGGCGATCAAGATCGGAAACCAGGGCATCGTTTCCCTGTCCATTACCGATGGCACATTGATGCTGCGAGTTCCCGAATCACCCGGGGCCGAGGGAAGAAAACTGGATCCTCTCCCGAAATTCATCGCGGCACTGCCCCAATCCAGCGTCGGCAGTTACCGCACGTTCAGCAGTGTCGACGGCATCGAACGCATCTATTTCTACCGGCAGGTACAAAAGCGTCCGCTCGTGGTGCTGGTTGGCATCGGCGTCCAGGAAGCGATGGCGCCATGGCGAAGTGCGGCGCAAGCTTATATCGCGGTTTCGGCCGTGTTTCTGCTTGCCGTCTTCTGGCTGGGCAGCGCCGGATTGCGCGAACTGCGCCGCCGCATGTTGCTTCACGATGCGCTGGCGACAAGCGAGGCCGCATTGGCCGGCGCGCAACGCCTCGCGCACCTCGGAAGCTGGGACCTCGACCTCGGCAGCAATACGGGAAAATGGTCCGATGAAATGTTCGTGCTCCTGGGGATGGACAAGGCGAACGGCGCCCCTTCAGTGACTGAATTCCTCGCCGCCCTTCACCCCGACGACCGCGAGACGATCAAGCATGCCCTGAGCCAGAGATCGGCATGGTCCGGAGAGCTGCGCACCAATCCGGAAAGAGGACCGGTGCGCTATCTGCAGTCGAGCGTCGAAAGGCGCCTGGATGGGAGCGGCGATGTCATCGGCCTCACCGGCACTCTGCAAGACATTACCGAACGGCGTCTGGCGGAAGAAAAACTGCGCCTGGCGGCGCGCGTGTTCGATCATATGCAGGACGGCATCGTCGTGGTGGATACGGAAGGGAAGATTGTCGCCGTCAATGCCGCGTTCGAACGCATTACCGGCCATCAGGAATCGCAGGTACTCGGCCAGCATTCCCGCATGTTGAAATCCGACCAGCACGATGAGATGTTCTACCGGGCGGTCTGGCAGTCGGTCGAGGTAACGGGCGAATGGCGGGGAGAATTTTGGGGACGGCGCAGGAACGGCGCGACCTATCCGCAGTGGCTGACCATCAGTACGATGCGTGACGGCCAGGGGCATCGCACCGGTTACGTAGGGATCATGACGGATCTCAGCGGGATCAAGGAAGCCAATGCACAACTGACCTTTCTTGCAAACCATGATCCGCTCACGCGTTTGCCCAACCGCCGCTTGCTCAATGACCGCTTGCAGCATGCGATCGAGGCCGCGCGCGCGGAAGATCCCCGGCTTGCCGTCATGATCTTCAATCTTGACCGGCTTCAGCGCATCAACGACAGCCTGGGCCACGATGCCGGCGATACTGTACTGCGCGAATCCGCCGCGCGTCTTGCAAAACGGCTGCCCCATGCCGACACCCTCGCCCGCCCCGGAAGCGACGAGTTCGTCGTCGTGTACACGGAATTCGAGGATCAGAACGACGTCGTCAACTTCGCCTACCAGCTGCTGGAAGACCTCGCCACTCCCATCGAACTGCCGGACCGGAGGATCTCATTGACTGCCTGTGTCGGCATTGCCGTGTATCCGTACGACGGGAACAACGCGAGCGAATTGCTGATGAACGCTGACTCGGCACTCTCACACGCCAAGCAGCATGGGCCAGGTATCGTCAGATTCTTCAAGGCAGAGATGAATACCTTGGCGCTCCACTGGATGTCCATCGAGCACGCGCTGCGGGGTGCCTTGTCGCGCAATGAGCTGGTCCTTTATTACCAGCCGCAGGTGTGCCTGAGGGATGGAAGCCTTTGCGGTGTCGAAGCACTGCTGCGCTGGACGAGCTCCGAACTGGGGACGATCATGCCCAGCGAGTTCATCCCGGTGGCGGAGGACACGGGCCTGATTGCCCCGATCGGTGAATGGACTATCCACCAGGCGTGCCTCCAGGCCAAGGCGTGGCAGGATAGCGGCCTTGCGCCGCTATCTGTCGCCGTCAACGTCTCGGCTCACCAGCTTGCCACAGGAACCCTCCTCGAAACGGTTGAAGCAGCGCTTCGCAAGACCGGCTTGAGCCCGCACTGCCTTGAGATCGAGCTGACGGAGAGCGTCCTCATGCGCGACACGGAATCGGCCATCCGCCAGGTCGCCGCCCTGAGAAAGCTCGGCGTTCGCGTTTCGCTGGACGACTTCGGCACCGGTTACTCCTCGCTTGGCTACCTCAGCCGCTTCACCCTGGACAAGCTGAAGATCGACCAGTGCTTCGTGCGCAACATCACCTCCGATCCTCGCAGTGCCGCGATCGCCAGCGCAACGATCGCCCTGGCCCATGGCCTTGGCATTGCCGTCATCGCGGAGGGCGTGGAAACCGATGAACAGCTTGAGTATTTGCACGCTGCCGGATGCGTAAGGATACAGGGTTACATCGTCGGCAAACCCATGCCGGCGGAAGCGATGGCAGATCTCCAGTTAAACCAGCAGGAGTTGAAACAACTTCTTGCACGTTATGCTGTTGGCAATCGGGACAGCATGTAATGGCCTGCTACCGGCAGCCAATGCATTGATCCTGCCTATCGGAAATCGGCTGAAGCTATGCATCAACCGGGGTCAACGGCCCCCTCCCCCTGCGAGGGAAATACCAGCACGGGAACGGGCGACCTGCGGAGCACGTCCTGCGTTGTGCTCTCCTTGAACAGCGTGTCGACCACGCCCATCCTGCCCCGCGTCGCCATCACGATCAGGTCGCAGTTCGTTTTCTGAACGGTTTCCAGAATGGCATCGCCCGGGATGTGGGACATCGAGACGATGCTTTCACACTCGACCCCGGCACGCCGCCCGATCTCGCGCACCTTTTGCACGCTCTCCCGCGCCGCTTCAAGATGTTTCTCCTCCGCCGCCTTGCCATCTTGCAGCTGGCCAGGCTCGGTAGAGTAAAACAGGCGCGGCTGCGCGATCGAGAGCACGACGATTTTCCCCCCCGACAGTTTTGCCAGATCGATGACTTCCTGCAACGGTTTGAAAGACATGGCCGAACCGTCAACCGGCCACAAGATGCTGTGAAACATGGCATTTCTCCCACGGATATTTCATGCATGAGCAAGCCGTGGCGGTCGCGTCGCCGCCCGGCATGATCTGAAGCGGAACTTCTCTTCAGGTTCTTGGCGGCGGCTTTATCTTGGGGAGATCAGGGGAAAGCAGGTGCACCGGCAGGATCGACGGGACAACAAGCTCGTGACGGACGATGGGCGGCGGCAGGCCAAGGATCACGTAATCGGACAGCTCTTCGATAACGGGAAAAACCTCGGGGCTCTCGGAATCGATGCTGTTGCTCCCTGCCCATTGCAGGCATGAACAATCCTGCAAGAGAGCATCGTCGCCGACGGCGGCAATAGCGCCCTGGACAGAAAAGATTGCGAGCAGAAGTCCGATAAAGAAGCGTTTCATAAAAGTGCCTGCGTCCGTTTAGCCGCCGTTCGCACGCTGCAATAGCTAAGACTTGCGAAACGCCATTGCATTCCATCCGGCCTGAAAATTCGTCACGCCTTGAAACACATGTAAAATGGCGGCCTCATGAAGAAACTGCTCATCGTTTTTCTGCTCTTCATCTTTTCCGTGCAAGGGACCGTCGCCGCGGCAGGCGTCCACGTTGTCTCGTCCCTGCAAGGCCAGGAGGATGTCTGCGACATCGCTTCCTGCCTGGATAGCGATGATGCAGACGGTCAGCAGGTGTCATCCGACATCGAGGAACTGTCCGACTACGCGGTCTTTCATTTCCCGATCTCCAGGCCTCCGCACCTGGTCGCCCTGGCCACGTTTCCTGCGCTGATCCACCTCTCCCCTGTCCTTCCCCGAATAAAGCCGCCTCCACGGCTGCTCGCCTGATCTCGCGGTTCGGCGATTTTTCCCGTTTGCCACCCGGTGCAGGACGCTGATTTCCGTCCTGTTTCCTTGCGCGTCCGCTCGTGTGCTTCGCTCCGGCGAGGTTTTTTCGTGCATGGCCGGCGTATCCGGAAGAAGTCGCAAGATCGACCGTCCCCGCGCCCCCGTCGGGCGCAGCCCCATGACTTGCCGCTTAAGCTCCGCAGCTCTGGCAAATACTGAAGGACACGAAGTTCATGCACCACAATGTTAGTTTGATTGCAACACTCGCCGCCGCATTCGGGCTTGCGCTTGTATTCGGTTTCCTTGCGGCCCGCGTCAAGCTGCCGGCGCTCGTCGGCTACCTGCTTGCCGGTATCGTGCTCGGCCCGTTCACTCCCGGGTTTATTGCCGACGCCGACCTTGCCGCGCAATTGGCGGAGATCGGCGTCATGCTCCTGATGTTCGGAGTCGGCCTGCACTTTTCGCTCGATGACCTGATGGAAGTGAGGAAGATCGCCCTGCCCGGCGCGGTCCTGCAGATCGGCGTGGCAACCCTCCTCGGACTCGGTATCGCGTTGTGGCTGGGATGGAGCTTCGGCGCCGGGCTGGTATTCGGATTGTGTCTCTCCGTCGCCAGTACCGTCGTGCTGTTGCGCGCACTGGAGGAGCGCGGCGCGCTTGAATCGATGAACGGGCGCATCGCGGTAGGCTGGCTGGTCGTGGAAGACCTTGCCATGGTGCTGGTACTGGTGCTGTTGCCGGCGCTGTCGGGATGGCTGGGCGGCGAGACGCCGGACGGCGGAGGTTCGCTGTGGAACGCGCTGCTGGTCACGTTGGGACAGGTCACCATCTTCATCAGCCTGATGCTCGTCGTGGGAAGGAAAGTCTTTCCCTGGTTGCTTTGGCAAGTGGCGAAGACCAACTCGCGGGAATTGTTCACGCTATGCGTGATCGCCGCCGCCATCGGCATCGCCTACGGATCGGCCAAGTTGTTCGGCGTTTCCTTCGCCCTGGGCGCCTTCTTCGCCGGCATGGTGCTGCGCGAATCCGAACTGAGCCACCGCGCCGCGACGGAGTCGCTGCCGCTCCAGGACGCGTTCTCCGTTCTGTTCTTCGTCTCCGTCGGCATGCTGTTCAATCCCGCCGTGCTGGTCGAACAGCCGCTCGAGGTGCTGGCCGTCGTGTTCATCATCATCTTCGGCAAGTCCGTTGCCGCCTTCCTGCTGGTGCTACTGCTGCGCTATCCCCTGAACACGGCGCTGACGGTATCGGCAAGCCTGGCCCAGATCGGGGAATTTTCCTTCATCCTGGTGGCGCTCGGCGTGTCACTCGGATTGCTGCCCCCCGAGGCGCAGAGCCTGGTGCTGGCCGGCGCGATCCTGTCGATCGCACTCAATCCGTTCATGTTCAAGGCGATCGGGCCTGTGCAACGCTGGTTGCAGGCGCATTCAGGCCTGGCGAGGCGCCTTGACAGGCGCGCCGATCCCCTGGCCGAGCTGCCCATGGCAGTGCCGCAGGAAAGACTGAGCGGACAAGTCGTACTGGTGGGCTACGGCCGGGTCGGCCGCCGGATTGCGGCCGACCTGAAGGCGCACGGCATTCACTACGTCGTGGTCGAGGATAACCGCGAGATCGTCCAGCGCTTGCGGCAGGAAGGCATTCCGGCGGTGGCGGGAAACGCAGCAGAGCCGGAGGTGCTGATCCAGGCGCATGTTGCACGCGCGGCGGCCCTCGTCATCGCCACCCCCGACACATTCCATGTGCGTGCCATGATCGAGATTGCGCGCACGCTCAATCCCCGGATCGAGACCATCGTGCGTATCCATAGTGACGAAGAGGCGGAACTGCTGCGGAAAGAACATGCGGGACAGGTGTTCATGGGCGAACATGAACTCGCCAAAGGCATGTCCCGTTATGTGCTCCAGAAGTTGAAAGGAGAAGGACAGACATCGCGCGAAGCAAACCATGCCAATGCTGCCAGCCAGTGACGGAGGACCAGGCATGACGCGATACGATTCCCCTCGGCGTGGCGAAAAATCCATGCACGTCTTCAACCGCCTGCTGGTTGCGACCGACTGTTCCGACCGCGCCGAACGCGCGGAGGCGCGCGCGGCCTTGCTCATGCAGGAGCACAAATGCGATGATGCCGAGCTCTTGACAGTGAGGGAGCGCGGCGAGCCGGAAATCCTTGCCAGGATCATGAACAGCAGCATTGAGTCGGCAACAGCCCTGGCGACGGAGAACGCCGGCCAGGCGCTTGCGGCGCGTGCAGAGCTGCTCAGGGAGAGCTACGGCGTACAACTCAACTGCCAGGTGCGCTTCGGACGACCTGCTCCCGAGATCGTTGCACGGGCAGACGAGCTGCAGGCGGATCTTGTCGTCGTCGGTGCACACGGCGGCAACTTCTTTTCCGATGTCCTGCTCGGCAATACCGCCGACAAGCTGGCACACCTGTGCAAAGCACCTTTGCTCGTCGTGAAGAACGAACCGTCGCAGGCTTACCAGCGCATCCTGGTACCGGTCGACTTCTCCGATGATTCCCGCCGTGCGGCAGAAGCAGCGCTTGCGATTGCCCCGCAAGCGCAGATCACCTTCCTTCATGCATTGGAAGTCTTCTTCGAAGGAAAGATGCATTATGCGAACGTATCGCGCGACATCATCGACGAATACCAGATGAAGGCTTTTGAGGAAGCCTGGGAACAGCTCAACCGGTTCATCAGCGCGCTCGACCCGGGCGAGCGGCGCATGCAGCGGACAATTACCTTCGGTCTGCCCGGGCCTGTCGTGCGCGACCACGCGAAGGCAACCCGGCCTGACCTGATTGTGCTGGGAAAGCACGGCCGCTCACGCCTGGCGGACATGATCCTGGGCAGCGTCACGCGGGATGCGATCGACCAGACCGACAGTGACGTTCTGGTTATTCCCTCATAGAGTCAAGGAATGCCGTTGCGCCCGTATTCGCGATAGCCTGCGCGCCGGGAAAGCAAGTCGTAGTAAGCGGATACCGCGGGCAGGTGCGGATGTGCCAGCGGCGTGGAAAACCAGCGGTGGACGGACAGCCCGACCGGAATATCCGCCAGCGTGAATGCGTCGCCGGCGACATGGCCGCCGGTCTTCTCCAGCTGCTTGTCGAGTATGGTCATGTACCCCGACCATGCGGCGGCGGACGCCGCAATCTGCCCGGGATCCCGATGCGCGCTGGAATTCCTCACCAGTGCCATGAAAGCGTAGCTCCACGACCGGTTCAGGTCGCTGGCCTGCCAGTCGATCCACTGGTCGACGCGGGCGCGTTCGCGCGGCTGTGCCGGGTATAGCCAGGCCCCGCCGTATGCCGAAGCGAGATAGCGGATGATCGTGTTGGATTCCCACAGGACAAAATCGCCGTCGCGGATGACCGGCACGAGCGCGTTCGGATTCATCGCGAGAAATTCCGGCGCGTCGGTCGGCCGGAAGCCGCTGCCCCAGTCTTCGCGCTCGAATGAAAGCTCGAGCTCGGCGCACGCCCACAGCACCTTGCGCACATTGATCGAAGTGGCCCTGCCGAAGATGGTAATCATTCCTGAAGGTTCTCCATGGCGTGCATCGCTTCGGCGTCGGTGCCGAATATACGGGACGTCCCCAACCTGGTGACAAGCCCGGCCCGCTCGAGCACATCCCAGACCTGCTTCTTCACGTTCGTCAGATAGACCGTGATGCCCTTCTCGCGCAGCGATTGGTAGATGGTTTCCAGCGTTTCCACCCCGGTGGCGTCGATGTCATTGATGCCCGACGCGGAGATCAGGACGTGCCGCACCTCCGGGGAGGCTTCGATCCGTTCGGTGATGAACCGGTCCAGATTCACGCCGGTAAGGAAGTTGAGCGCAGAATCCATGCGCACGGCGAGCACCCGGGGACTCAGCGGCGGCAGGCTGAAGCGCTGGCGGTCGCGCAGCGTGCCGTCGGGGTGGCGGCTGACCTCGATGATGCGCGGATGCGCCCGGCGGTACAGGAAGGTCACCATGGTCAGGCCGAGCCCGGCGAACACGCCGTAATGCAGTTTGGGCGTGAAGATGATGGTCACGATGAAGGTGACCGTAGCGACAACGGCGTCGTCGCGCGAGATCCGGTACAGGTGGAGGAAGCTCGACGGCGTCAGCAGGTTGAAGACCGGCACCATGATCATCGCGGCCAGCACCGAATAAGGCAGGGGCGAGATGTACGGCGTCAAGAACAGCAGGCTCACCAGGACGCATGCCGTCGCGATGAGCGAGGCCCACGGGCTGGTGGCGCCGGCATAGAGGTTCAAGGCCGAGCGCGAAAACGATCCGCTGACCGGGAAAGCGCTGGAAACCGATGCCGCCATTTTCGCCAGGCCCTGGCCGATCAGTTCCTGGTTCTCATCCCACCTGGTCTTTGTCTTGCGCGCAAGGACGCGGCAGCTGGACATCGCCTCCGTGAAGCTGATGACTGCCAGGATCAGTGCAGCCGGCAATAGCTCGCGATGGCTGTCGAAAGGGATGGCCGGCGGAAGCGCAAGCGGAGGAAGTCCGTCCGGCAGCCGTCCGACCACCGCTCCACCAAGGTCCTCGTATCCGATCAAGTCGCTCAGCACAATGCCAAGGACGGTGACGATCAGTATGCCGGGGAGTGTCGGCGCAAGGCGTTTGAGCAACAGCAGCAGCACAAGCGCGGCACATCCGAAGGCGGCTGTCACCAGCATCTCCGTCGACGGCTGCAGGATCTGCTCCACGATTCCGTGCTCGCCGAGCCGCCACTCCAGCCCCAGCAATTGAGGCAGTTGGGAGACGATGATGATGACCGCGGCGGCATTGATGAAACCCGTCACGACCGGTTGCGAGACCAGGTATGCAAGCTTGCCGAGTTTGAGCGCACCGAGGGCGAACTGGAGGATGCCGCTGTACAGCGACAACCAGACCGCCATCGCAATCCATTCCGGGCTGCCGGGCCTTGCGATTGCCGACAGCGAGCCGAACACCAGGATGCTCGTCAACGCCACCGGCCCGACCGCCAGCAAAGGCGACGATCCCCACAGGATCCCGACCACCGCCGGAAGCAGCGCGGCGTACAAGCCGGTATATGGCGGCATTCCCGCCAGCGTCGCATAGGCGAGCGACTGGGGGACCAGGACAAGAGCGACGCTGATGCCCGCCCAGAGGTCAGCGCGAAACGCGGCGGAGGTCGGCCGTTGCCACTGCAAGAATGGAAATAGTCGCAATAGTTGAGTGAGCGCTGGCGGCACAGTCCTTCCTTGTCTGGCTTCGGTGGAGGGGATGACGGATTGTAATTGGCATTCGCCTGGTTGTATCGGCGCTCCCCGGCGAAAACCGCCATCGAGCGCCGTCGGGGCACCGGTGGGTTTCGCTGCGCTCTACCCACCCTACCGTCCTTTATAAAGAAGCGTAGGGTGGGTAGAGCCCAGCGAAACCCACCGAATCATCATGATTCCCCGTTTGAGGTATCGACAGCCCCCCGGATAACTGATTAGAATTTCTGGCCGGAAATGCAACATTCCGGTCGCGAATCGCCCCCCATCCAGAGAGACTATCAACCATGGCATCCCTACAAGACAAAAGCAGCCTTCTCAAAGTGTACCTGTCCGCCTTTCAGCGCGCCCCCGAACTCGAAGGCCTCAATTACTGGCTGAGGGAAGTGGACTTCAACGGGCTGGATGCCACGCTCAAGACCATTTTTTCGCTCCCGGTCGTTCAGCAGGTGTATGCGGCCTCCCAGAGCAACGCGGACTTCGTCACCGCGATCTACAACAACGTTTTCAACAAGTCCCCGGATACCGATGGCCTGAATTACTGGGTGGGCGAACTGTCGTCGCTGAACAATCGCGGCCTGCTGGTGCTCAATATGATCAACGCCGGCCTCTCGACTTCCGACGGCACGCCGGGCAAGGACGTGATCGTCAATCGCTTCACCCATGCCTCGCAGGCCGTGAGCGCGCAGGAAACCGCCGCTGTCTCCCTCGACCCCGCCTATCTCGCGGCCCAGTACCAGTCCATTACGGGGAACGCAAGCTCGGTCACCCAGGTGAGCGCGAGCATCGCGACCAAGATCCAGGAAACCCAGCAGACCGGCTACAACCCGGCGACCGACCCCAACAACGCGAAATTCCTCAACGACGGCGTGGTGGACCTGTTCACCAAGCAGCAGCTCGGCACGGACGGCGCGCTGACCACCGCCCAGCTTCAGTTCCTGTCCAACCTCTGGGTTGCGCGCGAGCTGACGCCGGCGAAGCTCCTCGATGGCCGCTCCTTCACGCCGGACAGCAAAGGCGGCCAGATCCTTGACGTCATCCTCAACGGCCAGGACATGGCGGATCTGCGGGTGCATATCGGCGACAAGCAGCTGGAGCAGATCGACACCTACACCGTGTTCAACCTGGATCCGATCGTTTATTCGATCGTCGAGAAGTACATTACCCCGGGCGACGCTCCCTACTTCGAAGCACTGTTCAGCGAAGACATCACGCTGGCGCAGCTGCCGCCCGCCCTGCAGCAGAACATTCTTGCCGCAGCAGCGGAAGCCCATCAGCACTTCAGCCAGGCCGCCCTGGTCGGTTACCAGCAGGCCATCGCAGGAACCCTGGACGGCTGGGTAATGCTGTAAGCACCGCTACGCCCAGGCGGCGTTCGCAGGCAGATGAAGCAGCAGCCGGACGAGTTCCGGCTGCCTGTTGGTCGCGGTCTTCTTGTAGACGGACTGCAGCTGCTTGCGCACGGTATCGTGCTGCACGCCCAGCGTCTCCGCGATCTGTTTCAGGCTCATGCCCTCGGCCAGCATCGCAGCGATGCGGCACTCCGCGTTGGTGAGCCCGAACGCCGCGGCAAGCAGGGTGACATCGATCGGCGGCGCAGAACCGGGATGGTAAAAGAACAGCATGACGAGCGGCCGCAGGCCGAACGTGCCCATCACCTGCTCCGGCACCAGCGTAGTGAAGAATCCGTACAGCACCTCGTCCGCACCCTCGGCATCATCTGCCACGATCTGCAGCGAAGTAAACGGCGCTGCCCCCTCCGTCACCACCGCTCCTGAACGCACCTGCCCCTCGATCAGCGCGCATTGCGCCAGAAGGCTCTGGCGGTATCGCTCCGGCATCTGCAATTGCCCGTCGCTGATCCGAATGAGGCGGGTCGTCTCCAGCAGACGGTTCGCTGCTTCGTTGGTCTGCACCACCTCGCCCGTGGTCGTCATGAGCACGACCGGTTGCCGCAGCTTGTTGACCAGCGCATGGCCGACCAGGGCTTGCGTCGAATAGATGAAATTCTTCACGCCCGCGCGGCAGGCCCGGGCCATGTGCGGCAACAGCCTGTCGAGGAAAGCGATTGCCTCGGGCGGGAACGGACTCTGGTCCGGCGCGCGCAGGCAGGCCAGGATCACCGTCGCCTCGCTGTCATCGAGCAGCTTGCAGGAGGACAGATAGCGTGCGCCGTGCGGCAGCAGGAACTCCTGGTAGAAGGGATCGTTCGCCACGTACACATCGTCGAAATGCTCGTGGCAATGCACCCATTCGCGCGGATGCTTTTCCAGGATGAGCTTGAGGCGCGGGTCAATGAACTGGTACTTCTGGATATATTCCAGGTCGATCTGCGGCGCCATTGCGGCACCGTCGCTATAGGACAGCGCGCCATGCCGCTTGTCGATGGCAAGCAGGTGGATGGCGCGCGCATCCGTCGCCTCCCGCAGCGTTTCGAAGACCCGCGGCCAGGCTTGCCTGTCCTCCAGCGTCTCGTAGACCAGATGAGTCAAGCTGTCGTAACGCTGATCCGATAAATCCACTGCCTCTCCCCTGCTGCCTCTTCTTTGCAGGAATGGTATCCGAAAGTTACATTCCGCGTTAAACCAAAGAAACATCCAATGCAAATGCGCCACAGGGACAATGCTTGACCCGGGAGTTCCAGCCTGCGGCTACGCTTAATATTTCTCAAACACCGGACGCCTGCCGAACATACAGTAAGATCGGCATTTTCCGCCTACTACAACAATCACTGGGGACAATCCATGCGCTTTTCCGAGGACAGGCTGGCCAGGCTCAAATGCAGCGACAAGGTCGAGCGGACCATTCACATCTGGGAACCGGCGCAGCCGCGCGCCGTCATCCTCGCTATCCACGGCGGCATGGCACATGCGGGCGACTACGTCACGCCGGCGCTTTGGTTCCGCGAACAGGGCATCGCCACCGTCAGCTATGACATGTGCGGGCACGACGGAAAGAAGCGCGTGGACATTCCCGGCTTCCACAGTTTCCTCGACGACGGCGAACTCTTCCTGCAGTGGGTCAAGCGCAACTATCCCGGGTTGCCGGTCTTCGTGATGGGGCATTCGATGGGCGCGCTCATCGCCACCCGCCTCGGTCTCGACCGCATTGCGCGCGATGCGTCCATCAAGGGATTCATTCTCTCGTCGCCGTACTACGTGAATGCGATCAAGGTACCGGCGGTGCTGATCAAGCTGTCGTCCGTGCTGGCAAGGCTTTTCCCCGCGGCGAAGGTGCCGCTCGAATCGCTGACCCATGTGCTCACGCACGACACTGTCATCACGAAGCGGCATTACGAGGACGAGAAGGACAACATCCGCGCGACCGAAGTGAGTTTCCGTTTTGCGAAAGCGTTGCAGTCGGCGCAGGAGGGGCTGGCGGAAAGGATGCCGGCCTGGCGCTATCCCACATTCGCGGTCGTGGCCGGTGACGATAAGCTGGCGGATGCGAGTGCGTCGGAAGCCATGCTCAAGAGCATCGACCCGTCGCTGCTCGAGTATCACTTCTACCCGGAAAATTACCACGAGAATTTCAACGAACTGAACCGCGGCAAGATTTTCGCGGACATCCTGCGGTGGATGGAGCAAGGGCTCGGCGCCATCGGCGAGGCTCGCCGGGCTTAAGGAAAACCAACGCAGGCTTTTGCGGTCAGAAGACATGTTGTCCTCACGCACAAGCACATATGCCCTGCCCCAACTGCCTCGCGCTCGGCGGCGCCAACGTCTCCGTCTCGCCGCATGCCGACCTGCTGCTGCACTCCGACGCCGGCATCAACTTCGGCGCGACGGCAAGCGGGCATGTGGAGTATTACGTCTGCAATGCCTGCGGAATGAAGTGGGAACGGATCCGCGCGAGAAGCGAGCCGGATGCGGAGTGGCGGCCTACGGATAAGCCGCTTGCGTGAGTTTTCTTCGCGTCTTTTAACGACGCTGGATCCCGGCCTTCGCCGGGATGACGGGGCAAGAGCAAGCGCGCGGCACTGCCGTTTCTACCCGCACGCGACCCGATGCATTTCGCATGCGGGCAACCAACACTGAGCATCCGCCCCCTCTCCCCGTCATCCCGGCGAAGGCCGGGATCCAGCGTCGTTCCCCCCCCAATCACTGATAACTCAACTCCCGCGCCTTCCCCCAGAACACCCGATACGAAAACACCGTATACCCCACGATCGTCGGCAGCACAACCGCCACGCCATACAGGATGATCTCCAGCGACTCCGGCGCGCTTGCCGCCTGCCAGATGGTGAGCTTGTCCACCACGAGATAGGGAAAGACGCTGTACGCCAGCCCGTTGAAGGCCAGCAGGAAGATGCCTACCGTCGCCGCGAACGGCAGCCAGCACAGGGGCTGGTTGTCCCCGGCGGATGCCTGCAGACGGCGCAGCACGTAATCGGCGAGGAAGAACAGCGCCGCCGTCATCAGCGGAATCGGCGCCAGCAACAGCAGGTTCGGGAAAGCGAACCATTTGTCGAAGATCTGCCGGCTTACCATGGGCGTGACGATGGACACGGCCGCCACTCCCAGCGCGCACAGCAAGAGACTGCCGCGCGCCCATGCGACCGCCTTGCGCTGCAGCCGTCCTTCCGTCTTCATGATCAGCCACGTGGCGCCGAGCAGCGCATAGCCTGCCAGCAAGGACAGGCCGGTGAACAGCGCGAACGCGATCTGCGGCGTACCGTGATTGAAGCCGACGATATACAGCCCGATCATCATGCCCTGCGCACCGGTGGCAAGGATGGAGCCCGCATAGAACGCCATGTTCCATGCATGCTTGTGCGCCGCCCTGGCCTTGACGCGGAAATCGAAGGCGACGCCGCGCAGGATCAGGCCGGCGAGCATGAGCGCGACCGGGAAATACAATTCGCCGAGGATGACGCCGTGCGCCATCGGAAACGCGACCAGCAGGATGCCCACGCCCAGCACCAGCCAGGTTTCGTTGGCGTCCCAGAACGGGCCGATGGAGGCGATCATGATGTCCTTTTCATGCTCCTCGGCGCGGCGCAGCAGGATGCCGACGCCGAGGTCGAAGCCGTCGAGGATCACATAGGCCATCATGGCAATGCCCATCAGGCCGAGGAAAACGAGCGGCAGCCAGCCGCCGGGTTGGGTCAGTTCGGTCATGTCGCTCTCCTCAGGCCTTGGCGAGTTGTGTGTGCATTGAAGGTGCAGGTGCCGGCTCATGCTTGCCGTAACCGGCCTTGCGCGCCAGGTAGAACAGCACAGTGATGTAGGCCAGCGTCAGCACGGCATACAGCGTGAGATACATGGCCAGCGTGGCGGCGATCATCGGCGCGGGCACGCTCGATGTGGCCTGTGCCGTGGTGAGCACGCCCTGCACGAGATAGGGCTGGCGGCCGATTTCGGTGACGTACCAGCCGGCGACGGTGGCCACCCAGCCGGAGAAGGTCATCGCCACCAGCGCCTTCGCCAGCCAGGGCGACGGGACGCTCTTTCGCTTCAGCTGCCACGCGCCGATCCAGGAGACGAGCAGCATCAGCACGCCGGTTCCCACCATCACGCGGAATCCGAAGAACAGCGGCGCCACCGGCGGATGCTTGTCGCCGAAGGCGTCCATGCCTTGCAGTTCGCCTTCGGCATCATGCTTGAGGATGACACTCGCCATGCGCGGAATGCCGATTTCAAAATGGTTCATGCGCTCCTTCGCGTCGGGCACCGCAAACAGCAGCAGCGGCGCGCCGCGTTCGGTTTCCCAGATGCCTTCCATTGCGGCGATCTTCGCCGGCTGGTGCTCCAGCGTATTCAGGCCATGCATGTCGCCGACGAAGATCTGCACCGGGATCAGCAAGGCGGCAATGGTGACGCCCGTCCTGAGCGCGGCCATGACGGAGGGCGCGCGGTCGCCGCGCAGCCAGCGATAGGCGGAGATGCCGGCAACGAGGAAGGCGACCGTCAGCCCCGACGCCAGCAGCATGTGCGTCAGGCGGTAAGGCATGGAGGGATTGAAGATGATCGCCATCCAGTCGAGCGCATGGGCCTTGCCGTCGATCATCGCGAAACCCGCCGGGGTATGCATCCACGAATTAAGCGCGATGATCCAGAACGCCGACAGCGTGGTGCCGGCGGCGACGAGGAAGGTGGCCAGCGTATGCACGCGGTTCGACACGCGCTGCGCGCCGAACAGCATGATGCCGAGGAAAGTCGCTTCGAGGAAGAATGCGGTCAACACCTCATACGCGAGCAGCGGGCCGGCGATGTTGCCGACGGTTTCCATGAAGCCCGGCCAGTTGGTGCCGAACTGGAAGCTCATGGTGATGCCGGAGACTACGCCGAGCGCGAAGGTCAGTGCGAAGATCTTCACCCAGAACTGGTAGGCCTGCGCCCATTTCGCGTCGCCCGTCCTGCCGTGCCGCAGCTTGAAGAACAGCAGCACCCAGCCCAGCGCGATGGAGATCGTCGGGAACAGGATGTGGAAGGTGATGTTGCTCGCGAACTGGATGCGCGCCAGCATGAGTGGGTCGGTCATAAGTGCTCACGTAGGATTGGAATTCTTGCGGGACAGGCGGAGCGCATGTGCGCATCGATACGCCGGTCATCCTCTTGTTCGGCGGCTTTGCCGCTCATGTTTCCGCATCGGCGCCTTGCGCGACACGGGTCTCCATACGCAACCACGGATGAATCGGCCATGACAGCGAAACTCCGTCTTCGCCGTCAGGCAGAAGCGAATATATAGGCAAAAAAACCAAAAGAAAAATTAATTTTTTTGGCCGATGGATAAGCTGATGCTTATGTATTTCCCAGGGAAAAACGGCCGCCGCAGAGAGCGCGGAATGCGTCGCGGTAGCAGCCCGCGAGTTGCCGCGCCTTCGTCTCAAGCACGCCTGGATCGACGCCCAGTGCCTGCAGCGCGGCCTGCGCGATGCTGTCTGCCTGCACGGCGGCCGGGACCTGCGCATCCTCCCATGTCGCGGCGAACGCTGCCTGCTTTCCGCGCTGCGCGTCGTGCACAAGATTCACGCGCGGCAGCGCGAACGCCATCGCCACGATCCTGCCGTGCAGGCTGCTGCCGGCATAGGCCCGGCTCGCCGCGATCAGCGCGCAGATGTCCCACAGGTCGAGCGACATGAACACCCGGGTCTGTGTCTGCATACGCGCGGCCGTGCGCGCGAAGCCGCCGAGCTCGTCATGCCAGGGCGCGGCGCCGGCGCGGAAGAAGACGATGCCAAACCCGGTGCTGTGCGCAAGCGTATCGAGCTGGGCGGCGATGACCGACGGTGTGGCATCGTCGTCGAATTCCACGCTGAACTGCACGGCGATATACCCCTGTGGGAAGGCTTGCCCTATCCGTGCGACTTCCCCCTCCCCGCTGCGCCGCCGGATAAGGTCGCCGAACAGTTCCGCCACCATCACGGCGGGGTCGGGCATCAGGAGGCTGTCTATGCCTGCCGCATTCAGGTGGGCCTGGGTGACGGTATCGCGCACGCCGACGGCATCGGCCGCACGCAGGTTCGCCAGTACCTCGTAGCGCAATTCCGGCTCGCTGCAATTGAGGTCCACGCCGCCGACGGCGTTATAGATGAGCGTGCGTGCATGCGGGAACAACGGGCGCTGCACGGTGTAGGGTGCCAGTGCGGACAGACGGAGCCTGTGCTGCGCCCATGCGAAGGCTTCGCGCGGCCGGGCATCGAAAAGCAGGACGGTATCCAGCACCTCTTCCGGCGGCAGGGACATTACCGCGGCCTGCCATGCATCGCAGGTCAGCAGTTCACCGCCGGCATGGATGATGTCGACCGGGCAATCGCTCCAGCGCCGGGTGAGATCGGCAAGTGCCTCTACCCGGTGCCCGCCGCAGGGACGCAGGTCGCGTTGGACAAGGCCGGCGAACACAGGATGCGCCGGCGCAAGCAGTGCGGCGGCGATATGGGGAAACAGCAGGTCGCCGAAGTTGTGGCGGTCGAAGGCGCCGAACAGGATGGTGGGGACGGGGATCACGTCTTGCATGATGAACCCGTCAGGTTCAGGAAAGCCGCCTCGGTCTCAGCAGCCGGCGCAAGAAGGACGGGAGAAAGGCGCGCAGGCGGCGTTGCCGGCGGCGCTGGTGCAGGCGTTGCAGGCGATGGCGGAGCGGCATGTCAGCGCGCCGCCTGTGGGCACGGCTTGTCTTCCGCGCATCCCGGCCACCAGCGCTCGACGTAGGCCTCCGGATGCAGCCTGGTGTCCGGACTGTTGGTCACGTTGGGATTGGCGCCCGGCTCTCCGACCCCGCCTCCGCAGGCGGCAAGGGTGGCAACCAGCGCGACGCCGCATGCCTTGATGCTTTCCGGTAGACGCATGGCTGCCTCCTGCAAATGGGTCAGCACAAGTCTACCGTTGCGCTATTGGCAACCATTGATCGGACTCAATCGCGCGCGCAAGACGTAAATCGCGCTCGTCGGTCTATTACTTCACTTTCGTCAGGCGACGTTGGGCAGGCTCTTGTGGATCTGCCTGCTCAACTTTCCGGCGCTGAGCCAGGTCGTAGGCCTGATTCTTGTCCCGCTTTGCTACTGCCAAGACAAGCACAGTAATTGTGTGGTCGTTAACTTCATACACAAGACGATAGCCGACGTCGCGCAACTTAATTTTGTAGGCATTTTGCATGTCCTTGCCGCGCAGCCTTGCGGATGGAACATGCGGGTTCTCGAGCCGCTTGGCCAATTGTTTCTTGAATTGTTCTTTGAGCCAGGGATCGAGTTTTTTCCATTCCTTCAGTGCGTCTTCGTGAAACTCAAGTTCATAGATCATCAAGGGAAACTTTCTGTGTTCTTCCGCCGCGACGGCTTCTTACAATTTCCGCGAGATCCTGATCCTCGATTGCCTCCATCAACATCTCGAACACTTTGGCCGGGACAATGTATGCGGTCGTGCGGTTGTGGTTAAGTACAGCCACAGGCGCATCGCCAGCTTCCTCAATCACCGCACCAGGGTTACGCCGAAGGTCAGTAATACTTACCGTGGCATTGGCATAAATTGCGTTGGTCATCGTCATTTCAGTCGTCATAGTCAGATCGTTAATCACAAAATAGTACCATTATTTCGCACAAAATAATGCTCACTATTTCGAACGGCCTTCGCTTTCCCGTAACGAAACTTGGCATAGATCATATACTGTATTTTCATACAGTATATTCTTCGCAGCATGCCCACCCCGCAGCACACCCTTCCCGCCTACGCAGAACTGCAATGCGTGACCAACTTCACCTTCCTGCGCGGCGCCTCGCATGCGGAAGAACTGGCCGCACGGGCAGCGAGCCTGGGCTATAACGCGCTGGCGATCACGGATGAATGCTCGCTGGCGGGCGTGGTGCGTGCGCACGTGGAAGCGAAGCAGCTCGGCCTGCACCTCGTCATCGGCAGCCAGTTCCGGCTGGTGCATGAAGACGGCAGCCCCGCCTTCACGCTGATCCTGCTGGCGCAGAACCGCGAGGGTTACGGCAACCTGTGCGAGCTGGTCACCCTCGCCCGCATGCGCGCGGACAAGGGCAGCTACCGCCTGCTGCCGCAAGACCTGAGCGCACCGGCCGCCGATTACGCCCATCTGCGCGGCCTGCCGCACTGCCTGGCGATCCTCGCGCCGGAGCACGGCGCCGATGCCGCCGCGGTGGGGATGCAAGCGGAATGGCTGCGGCAAACTTTCCCGGGCCGCGCGTGGATGGCGATGACATTGCTGCACCGGACGCGCGACGACCAGCACCGCGCCCTCGTCGAACAGGTGGCGCAGGAACACGCGCTACCCATCGTCGCCACCGGCGATGTCTGCATGCATGTGCGCTCCCGCAAGCCGCTGCAGGACACGCTCACCGCCATCCGCCTCGGCATGCCGGTGGCCGAATGCGGCTACGAGCTCGCGCCCAATGCGGAGCAGCACCTGCGCTCGCGGCTGCGGCTGGGGAACATCTATTCCCCGGCCGCACTGGCGGAAACGGTGCGCATCGCCGGGCTGTGCACCTTTTCGCTGGATGAATTGCGCTACGAATATCCGGACGAACTGGTGCCCGCCGGCGAAACGCCCGCCAGCCATCTGCGCAAGGAAACCTGGATCGGCGCGCATCGCCGTTATCCGCAAGGCATTCCCGCCAAGGTGCAGGAACAGGTCGAGCACGAACTCGCGCTGATCGCTGAGATGGCCTACGAGCCCTACTTCCTCACGGTGTACGACATCGTCAGCTTCGCCCGCAGCCGCCACATCCTCTGCCAGGGACGCGGCTCGGCGGCTAATTCCGCCGTCTGCTACTGCCTGGGCATCACCGAAGTCGATCCGTCGCGCAGCCATTCCCTGTTCGAACGCTTCATCTCCAAGGAGCGTAACGAGCCGCCCGACATCGATGTCGATTTCGAGCACCAGCGGCGCGAGGAAGTGATCCAGTACGTGTATCAAAAATACGGCCGGCTGCGCGCCGCACTCACGGCAGTTGTGATCAGCTACAAGCCGCGCAGCGTGCTGCGCGACGTCGGCAAGGCGCTCGGCGTGGACCTCGCCATCGTGGACCGGATCGCGAAGTCGCACCGCTGGTGGGATGGCAAGACCGGCCTGTCGGAGCGCTTCGAGGAATGCGGCATGGTTCCTGATTCGCCGATCGCGCAGCAGTGGTCGGAGATCGCCGAGAAGCTGATGCGCTTCCCGCGCCATCTGTCGCAGCACCCCGGCGGCTTCGTGATCGCGCGCGGCAAGCTGTCCCGCCTGGTGCCGATCGAAAATGCCACCATGCCTGAGCGCAGCGTGGTGCAATGGGACAAGGACGACCTCGATGCGCTCGGCCTGCTGAAGGTCGACATCCTCGCGCTCGGCATGCTGACCATGATCCGCCGCGCGCTCGACATGATCGGCGAATGGCGCGACGAACCCTTCTGCATGCAGGACATTCCGGCGGAAGATCCGCAGACCTACGCCATGATCCGCGAAGCCGATACCGTCGGCGTGTTCCAGATCGAAAGCCGCGCGCAAATGACCATGCTGCCGCGCCTCAAGCCCAGGGAGTTCTACGACCTCGTGATCCAGGTGGCGATCGTGCGCCCCGGCCCGATCCAGGGCGGCATGGTGCATCCCTACCTGCGGCGGCGGCAGGGGCTGGAACCCGTCACCTATCCCAAGGATGAAATCCGTCCCGCGCTGGAACGCACCTGCGGCGTGCCGCTGTTCCAGGAACAGGTGATGCAGATCGCGATGGCCGCGGCCGATTTCACCGCGGGCGAAGCGGACCAGCTGCGCCGCTCGATGGCCGCATGGCGGCGCAAGGGCGACCTCGGCAAGTTCCAGCAGAAGCTCAGGGACGGCATGCGCAAGAAAGGCTACGAGGATGCTTTCATCGCCGCCATCGTGCGTCAGATCGAAGGCTTTGCCGAATACGGTTTCCCGGAAAGCCATGCCGCCAGTTTCGCGCTGCTCGCCTATGCCAGTTCCTGGCTCAAGTGCCACGAACCGGCAGCCTTCCTCGCCGCCCTGCTCAACAGCCAGCCCATGGGCTTCTATGCGCCTTCGCAACTGGTGCAGGATGCGGTGCGGCACGGCGTCGAAGTGCGGCCTGTCGATGTGCGCGCCAGCGACTGGGACGCGAAGCTGGAGCCCGCCGCGGGCGGCCGGCCTGCCGTGCGGCTTGGCCTGAACATCGTCAAAGGGCTGGCGGCCGACACCGGATACCGCATCGAGGAAGCCCGCGCCATCCGTCCGTTTGCCGACATGGCCGACCTCGCGCTGCGCGCGCTGCTCACGCGCCAGGAGCTGCAGGCGCTGGCCCATGCGAATGCCCTCGAAGGCCTGGCCGGCAACCGGCGCCAGGCGCTATGGCAGGCGGTCGCCGGAGAAGCCGGCAAGGACTTGCTGAAAAAGGCGCCGGTGCAGGAAGAAGCCGTGCAACTGCCCGCCCTCAGCGAAGGCGAAAGCATCGCTGCCGACTACCGCTCCCTCGGCCTGACGCTGGGTCGCCATCCGCTGGCGCTGCTTCGGCCGCTCCTGGCGCAGAAGCGCTTCCTGCCGGCGGAAGTCCTCAACACCTTCGCCGACCGCCAGCTTGCGCGCGCCTGCGGCATCGTCACCGTGCGCCAGCGCCCCTCTACCGCCAGCGGCACCGTCTTCGTCACCATCGAAGACGAGACCGGGCCGGTCAACGTGATCGTCTGGCCAGCGCTGGTGGACAGCCAGCGCAAGGAACTGCTCGCCTCGCACCTGCTCGGGGTGTACGGCGTCTGGCAATGCGAAGGCAAGGTGCGCCACTTGGTGGCAAAGCGGCTGGTGGACCTGACCCACCTGCTGGGCAGCCTGGAGACCAAGAGCCGGGATTTCGCGTAACGCTGCCATCAGGCAAAGACTTGCATTGGCCGCACCTCGCGCTACACTGGCCTGCACCGATTTCCCGCCCTGCCCCATGAAACCCGACCTCGCCGCCGCCATTCACCTGCTGCACCGCGCCCCCTTCGGCGCCCTCGCCACGCAAGCCGTCCGCATGCCCGGCTATCCGTTTGCCACCGCCCTTCCCTTCGTAGCGGATGAGACGCATTGCCCAGTCTTCCTCCTCAGCGCTCTTGCGGAACACACGAAGAACCTGCTCGCCAGTCCGCAGGCCAGCCTGCTCGTCACCGATGCCGGCCAGGCAAGCGTGCTCGAATCGCCGCGCATGACGCTGGTCGGCGACGTCCACCGTATCGACGCCGCACCGGCGCTACGGGAACGCTACGTGCGCTACCTGCCGGATGCGGAGCAATACCTCGGGCTCGGGGATTTCGCCTTCTTCCGCCTCGTGCCGCAACGCGTCCGCTACATCGGCGGCTTTGCGCAGATGGGATGGCTGGAACAGGATGCGTGGCAAGCGGCGCAGGTGCTGGGACTGGATGAGGAAGCGGACCTGCTGCGCGCGCTCGGCGCGCATGTGCTGGGTGTCGATTGCTACGGCATCGACCTGATGCGGGACGGGCGCCGGCAGCGGATTGCGTTTGATAGCGTGCTTTCGCCGGAGGAGATTCTGGACGAAGCGAAGCGGCTGATTGCGCAGGGATCTCGCGGATAGCGGGTTCTTGATGCATGGCGGGTTTCGATGCACTCTACCCACCCTATGGTTCTTTATAAAGGATCAGCGAAACCTGCCAACACACCCAGCCAGACAGCATGTTTGTACTACTTCGACAAACACGCAAGTGAACAAGCAAGGTCTTCTCACCACTAAAGCATTTAATTGCAGAGATTTCGACCATCCGCAACGAAAATGCGCATGAACTTTCCAGCCCCACGCTCTCTTCGCTACACCGCCCTGATTGCCCTGGCGATTTCATCGGCTGCATGTTCCCGTTCTTCGGAAAACACCCTGAATCGGGACACATCGCCTGCCTCATCTCCAGCAGCAATTGAAGAAAAGACTCCGTCGGAAGCACTGAGTATTCATGAAAAGAAAAAGATGCAACAAGAAGAGCTAATGGGAGCCATTTTTCAGAACGGCTATCAAGCGGAGCAGGGTCGGGCATTAGCCGAGATCGGAGATATCCAAGGAGGTACAAGCAAGTACAGCATGACAATCGTTTCAAACGCTGATCTGGAGGACGGACGAACGATTGTCGTTGTAAACGGCGTCCCCATCGACGATGACGGAAATGAGCAATATAGCCACGCATCCCCAGGATTTCTGAACGTTTACTTTCTGGAACGCGATGGCCGAAGATGGCGGCTCGTCGAGCGCAGAGAAAACATAGCCACCATGGGCTCTAATGGGCGCATCGGCTCGATTACCTGGGTCATGCTTGCTCCGCACAAGCCGGGCTTTATTGTATCGACAGGGGGCACGTGGCATGGCAATACGATACGGATCGCTGAAATATACGACGTTGCCAACGGCGTAGTCGGACTGGGAAGTCTGAAGGAATACTTCGATAACGTCGGTTCGTGCATGGAGGATACGGAAGAGTGCTGGAGAGTGGAGAGCACACTGCAATTCGTGGATGGCGAGCGGCCGAGCTTCTATCGAGATATCCACATCGAATTCTCGAGCAGCAAATTCACGATTGCGATAGACAAGGATGGCGCCGTAACTGAACGTACGAAGGTAAAAGTCAAGGATGTCGCGCGCTACCGTTTTGACGGCGTGCAGTACAAGCTGATTGCTGGCGCTAATCCCGTGGCTGATCTTTGAAGGCCGAAGTGTATGGATGAAATGCTTCTTAAGAAGACTCTGCCGAAAATTGCTTTCCGCTCTCTCATCGCGCTCGCAATTTCAGCATCCAATTCCATCTTCGCCTCAAACAACTTCAGGCCTGGAGAATACCTGCAAGAAAGGGGATGGGGAACATTGACTGTTATGCCAGGCTCAAGCAAGGGCCAACCGTTCTCGATTCAAACACTCGGGCCAAATACGCACACATGCGAATTGGAAGGGCTTATCCAGGGAACGCGCGCGAACCTTGACGTGGATGAAGGTGAAAAGAAATGCGTAATCCATTTTCAACCAACGAAAGATGGAATTGACGTAACAATCGGCGAGCGCACAGACGACCTGTGCGGGCAATTTTGCGGTGTTCGTGCCTGGTTCACCGGGATGTATCTGACACCACACAAGGGATGTATCTACGATGCACGGAGTTTGGCGAGAAAACGATTTATCGATTTCTACAAAAAACGAAACTATCGGGCAGCCCGAGCAGAACTGGAACCAATTCTCCACAGCTGTAGCAAGACATTACACATGTTTGAAGATGGCGAAATCCGCAATGATTTGGCAATCACGCAGTACCATCTGAAGGATTACAGCGGATGTCTGAAGACGCTAACACCTTTGACAGCATACGCAAGGATGACGTCCGAACAAATCAAGGAGGAGTTCGCCCCCATGGACGCCGATGTAATGGAGTCCATCGCAAGGTCTGCACGAACCAACATCGGGCTCTGCTCGAAGAAGGCGAAGGACGAAAAGAAATAGTTTGTTATGGGAGGGCACGTCGCGACGGCCTTGAACGCATGGTGGGTAGAGCGCAGCGAAACCCACCGCGACACCTAACCATCCCCATCCTCCGCCGGCGGCTTGAAGAGGTCATCCAGTGCCTTGCTGCTCTTCTGCGGCTGCACCCTGCCGCGCCGGCCGGTGAATTCTTCCTCGATGTTGTCCCGGTAATAGCTCCACGCAGCGCCGGAAGTCGATAGCTTGCGCCATACCTCGGCGCCGACGCCGGAATACTCGATCGCGCTTCCGTCATCGAATTCGACACGAAGCACGCGCTCGCGCGCGTCGTAGCCGATTGCACGCAGCTTGCCTGCGTTGATCTTTTTCATTTCCATGATGTGCTCCGTCTGCATGCGGCGGGTTTCGCTTCGCTCTAGCCACCCTACCGTCCTTTATACCTTGAAGATATGCCGGGTTTCGCTGCGCTCTACCCAGCCTACCGTCCTTTATAAAGAACCGTAGGGTGGGTAGAGCGCAGCGAAACCCGCCAGGCACTCTAAAACGACGATCCCGGCTGCAAGAGAAACGCCCTTTCCTCCTCCGTCGATTCCCGCCCGAGTATGCGATTGCGGTGAGGGAATCGGCCGAAGCGCGCAATGACTTCGCGGTGCCGCACCGCGTAATCCAGGAATCCGGCGAAGACGTCCTTCCCTTCCGCATCGATGCTGTCCATGAGTTCACGGAACAAGGCCACGGCCTGCTCCTGGTCTTCAATCGACTCGGCGTGCTCCAGCGGCAGATAAAAGAACACCCGCTCGATCGGCCGCAGCGCCAGATGCTCGCCCTTGCGCAATCCTTCCTTGCACCAGGCGCGGGCCTGTGCATCGCAGCCGAACGCCGCCGGGGTGTTGCGGTAGATGTTGCGCGGGAACTGGTCGGTGAGGATGATCAGTGCGAGCCGCCCGCGCGGCGTATCCGCCCAGTCGTCGAGTTCATGCTGCGCCGCCTTGCGCACACAGGCTTCGAAGCGTTCGCGGATCGCGAGGTCGGTGTCGTCGCGTTTGATCCACCAGAGCTTCGCTCGCTCCGAGGCGACGGCGGCGTCATCGGCCTCGGTGCCGAACCAGAATTCGAGGATGCTGTCGGGGGTTTCCTGCGCCGCTGTCATGATGTCCTCCGCCATTCCCAGACCGTCCCGGCATCCGGGTCCTCCGCCGTGCCGGTCTGCGTGAACCCAAGTTTCGCGAGGATCGCGGTGGAGGCGTTTTCCTCCGGCAGCGTGTGGGCCACAAGGGTAATGCCCGGCGCCGCCTTGCTCGCGATGTCCACGAGCGCCGCCGCGGTCTTTCCCGCGTAGCCCCGCCCTTCCAGTTCCTTGACGGTGTAATACGCGATCTCGACGCAGTTGTCCTTCGGCGCGCCCACGAAGGCGCCGCCGCCGACCGCCTTGCCGTCGTCCACGGCAATGTAGCCGACCCACGGCGGCACAAAGCCGACGGATGCGTAAAGCGCAGCGCCGCCGGCACAATTCTCGGCGACGAATTCCGGCAGCGGGCCGACCGGTTCCATTGGATGCCCGCTTACATCGCATTGCACGAGGCGAAAAGCCATCGCTCTCTCCTTACCGGTCGGTCATCGCGAGCTTGAAGGCGAGTGCGGTAAACACCGTCCCGGCCACGCGGTTCATGATTTTCTCCGCGCCGGCGGACTGCCCCAGCTTGCGGCCTATCGTTCCCGCGAGCAGCGCAATGGTGCCGAACACCAGCAGCGTCGCCAGGATGAACAGGCCGCCGAGCAGCATCATCTGCATGGTGAGCGAACCGCGCGCCGGTTCAGCGAACTGCGGCAGGAAGGCCAGGAAGAAAATCGATACCTTCGGATTGGTGATGTTCATGATGATGCCGCGCCGGTACAGTTCCCAGCCGCTCGCACCGCTGCCTTCGCCGAGATGGATGCCGGTGGCCGGCGCGCGGAAGGCTTGCCACGCAAGGTATAGCAGGTAGGCGGCGCCGGCGAACTTCAGCACGGTGAAGGCGAGCGCCGAGGTCTGGAAGATGGCGGCGACGCCGAACGACACCGCAAGCGTGTGCACGATCAGCCCGGTGCACAGGCCCAGCGTGACGAAGATGCCCGCCTGCCGGCCGCGCAACGCGGACTGCGTCAGCACGAAGATATTGTCCGGCCCGGGTGAGATGCCGAGCAGGACGGACGTGGTGAAGAATGCGAGGGCGATGTCGAGAGGAATCATTTCCGGATGCGATGGTCAGGCGAAAAGCCAGATTATGCCGCCGAATCCATGAATGCGCCCGCCGGCAGGCGTTACAGATGGCTGCAGAAAGCGGGCGGATTCTGCCAGTTGTCATGCAACCCGTCGACGTAGGTGACCGGCACCTTCGACAGTTCCTCTTCCGACACGCCTTCCAGGCACATCACGTTGATGCCGACCATCTTGCCTACCGGCGTTTCATTCCCGATACCGAAGGCGCGCACGCCGCAATGCTTGCAGAAGTAGTGATGGTTCTTGCGCGTGTTGAACACGTACTTGGTGAGGTCGGTTTCCCCCGTCAGCAGGCGGAACCCGTCCGGTTTGGCGATCGCGGGCCAGAAGCGCGTGCGCCGGCAGATCGAGCAGTTGCAGCGGTAGGTGCTCTGCGTGAGGTCGATCTCGGCCTCGAAGCTGACTGCGCCGCAATGGCAGCTTCCGCGATAGGTCTTCATCATGGTTTTCTCCCGGGAGTCAACGACTGGATGACCGCCCCCTAACCCGGCAATGCCTCGAGCGTGCGCAGGACGGCGCGCACAATCGCCTCCCTCTTGTGCAGGTCGGCCATCCTGTTGGGCGTATCGATGTTCAGCGCAAAAAACACCGGGCCGGACGGCCATTCCACCCATCCGACCCACCAGCCCATGCGCCCTTCCCAGCCGGTCTTGGCGCGCAGTATCCAGTCGCGCCCGGCCTCGACAATCATGACGTCCTTGACGAGCCGCTGGTGTTCGATGCGGAACGGCAGCGCGTTCCGGTAGAGGTTTTTCAGGAAGCCGATCTGCTCGTAGGCCGAGATGGCGAGCTTGCCGTCGATCCAGTAATCGCCCTGTTGCACCGCCGGGTCGGCGTTCCCGTAGTTCAGCTTCGCGAGATAGTCTCTGGCACGGTCTTCGCCGATTTCCTTCGCAAATCCCTGGTAGACCCAGACCGCCGACGTGCGCATCGCGGAACGCAGGTCCTGGTCCTGGTTGTGGGCAGCAAAGCTCCGGGCAACGCCGTCCCACCGGAATTTCTGGAACTCGTCGCGCACCACGCCCGCGTCTAGCGCAAACAGCGTGTGCGGAATCTTGAACGTGGACGCGGGCGAATAACGCTTGCGCGCCCGCTTGTCGTCATAGACCAGTGTGGCGCCGGCCTTCGCGCGTTCGTCCGCGACCACGATGGTGCCCGTGGCATCGAATGCCGCGAAGTGCTTCTCCCAATCGGGACGTTCGATTGCTTTCTCCTGCGCCTGGACGGGATGTGCAAGCGCCAGGAATGCAAGCAGCAGTGTGACGATACGGAATCTCAAGACGTCTCCCTTGGGCCCTGCGCCGTCCGTATCGCCTGGATCAGGCGCTCGGGTTCGTTGGTGCCGAGGAGGAACTGCCGCCCGCTCTTCAAGCCTATCCGGACCGCCTCCTTGCCGGAAACATTGTAGAGCCATCCCCGCGGCGTCCAGTGAATACCCCAGCCGGCGAGGATCGAGGTGCGCGTCGGTTCAAGCTGCACGATCTCCGCGACCGGCACCGACTTCCGGATGACGCCGGGCCCGAAACTCCACGCAAGCAGTCCGCCGCGCACAGTGATGGTGAGGCTGCAGAAGAACCAGGCGGCGAGCAGGAGAACGGCGCATGTGCCGGCGACGATCCAGCGCCCCGCCTCTTCGCCTGGCGGGACCGGCACCAGGAACAGGACGAGAACCGCCACGACGAGCCCCATGGCCATTGCGGCGAAAATCGCCATTCCAGTCTGGGTATGCTGGTACAAGGTCAAACCTCCCTATCGATCGTTGCACGGGTGAGATAGTAACAAGCATTTTCATGGATCGCCGCCAAGCAGCATTAATGCCTGTCAACGATGCTGGCAGGCCGATTCCACCACTCTTAGGATGGCGCGCTGCCTTCACCCCAAACCCACCGGAAGAACAGGAAACCGGCATGCCGATACATGGAATTTTCAGGGCGCTCCATCAGCCTGCATCCAGACATTTTTCGAGTACGGGTCACCGCCTTGAGCAAAGCCTTGCCGTGGTAACGCACCATCTCGGCAATTTCGGGCGCGACGGGCTGAGCCGGGAGCTCCTGATGGAGCTTGACGAGTTTCGGCCACTTCTCCAGCACGTGCAAAAAGATGTTGACCAGGGAGTCGGAAGGCGGGGCGCCGCTGCCCGGGTCCTGCGCATGATGTCCGCATTTTCAAGCCAATTTGCACTCGGGAACCTGCAGGAACGCATCCCGCGCGAATCAAGAAATTTGCGCGACATCTGGGCGCCGGGTTTCCTTCATCGGATCGATAGCGAACTCAACGTTTTTCTCGGGAAGAACGAGGCGCTGGCAGCCTTGCTGGACGACAGTGCACGCGCCTACCTTCAAGTCGCTTCTCCGCAGGAAGCGCAGAGCGGCGGCGGACTTGTCAAGACGCGACTGACCCTGGACGGCGCGCGCGCGGTGTACATGAACAGCGGCGCCAGGGACAATGCCTCTGAAATCCAGCTGTTGGCGCAGCGCGCCGACATGTATTGCATGCCGGCTCTTCTGCGTCCGATGCAACCTTGTATTACCGCGTGGCGCGACGCTCTCGAGGTCTTGTCCGGCAACGGGCATCTGGTCAGCGGTAATTTCTATAAGGGTCTTCGCTCCGGCGAGGAAACCGATGATTTGCTGCACAGGCTGCTGAACGGCGAACTCGTCTGGGACGGCGCTTTTCAGCGCTGCGGCAGCCAGCGATTTCATTCCGGCATGAAGCATGGATATGAACATGTTCTGGTGTTTTCCGGTAACGGCGTCGACGTCAGCGCATGGGGCAGGAAGACGCACATCCCCTCACAGGATCAGTACGAGGAATATGTCATCACCGGCATGTCCGGATTCTGCCTCGATTCGATGGAACTGCGCGACGTGATGGCGTTCTCGCAGCACCGGCTGTGGCCGATGCCCAGAACCTTCTATCGATGCGAGGGCGTTTTCGCGCCCTCCTAACCCCCTCTCCGGTTTCCGTCCCGGATACCCGGCTTCAGAACTCCATCTTCGCCGTCACCTTCAGCGTGCGCGGCAGGCCGACGCCGAGCAGGCCGTTGCCGGCGGTAGACCAGTAGTCCTTGTCGGTGACGTTATCCACCACCGCCTGGAAGGTGCTGCGCTTGCCCGCCACGCGGGTCGTGTAACGCGCGCCGAGCGAGAGCGTGGTATAGCTGTCGATGAAGGCCTGGTTGGCGTTGTCGACCGCGCGCTTGCCCACGTAGTACACGCCGCCGCTCAACGCGAGGCCGGGCACGTCTTGCAGGCGGTATTCCGCGAACAGGCTGGCGGTGCGCTCAGGCGTGTTCTCCGGCACTTTGCCGAAGGTGCTTGCGCTGGCCGCGTTGAGCTGCTTCGCATTCATGAAGACGGTCGATGCGATGAGCGAGAGCTGCTTGTTCACTTCGCCGCTGGCGGCCAGCTCGATTCCCTTGTAGTGCGCGAGGCCGTTCATCACGAACACATTGTTCGTGGTCGTGGCCGAGGGCCGCTTGATATCGAAGTAAGCCGCCTGCAGCAGCACGCCCTGCGCAACTTCGGCCTTCACGCCCAGTTCCTTCTGCTTGGCCAGGGCCGGCGGCAGTACCGCTCCCTGGTTGACGGTACCCGTCGGCGCGGTGCCCGACTCTTCCAGCGCTTCGAGATAGCTGCCGTAGACCGACAAGCCCGGCATCGGCTTGAACATCAGCGATGCCGACGGGCTCACCTCATCCGCCTCGTAGCGTGACGTCGGCGTTACGTTCTGGTAGCGGCTGCTGCGCGCGCCCAGCATCGCCTGCCACTGTTCGCCGATCAGGATGCGGTCGGACAGGTACCAGCCGCGATCCTTGATGGTCAGCGGGCTGGAGCCGAAGGCGCCCGTGGGCGAGCGCTCGGCGATAAGGACCGGGTTGTACAGGTTCTGCGGGACGTTCACGCTCTGTGCCGTGCCGGCATCCTGCGGGCGTTCGTTCGCGGTGTAGCCGAAGGACACTTCGTGCGTGATCAGGTCGCCGGGCAGGCGGCCGAACAGTTCGGTGCGGTAGTTTTCGTTTTCCCACCACTGGCCGCGGTTGAAAGTGATGTTGAGCGTGCCGTTGCCGGTGGCGAGATTGTAATTGCGCAGGCGGCCGAGATTGCGGTCGCGCTCGGTGCGCGCCTTGCCTGCCTCGAACAGCAGGTTCCAGTTGTCGTCGAGCGCGTAGTCGGTGCGGAACAGCACGTTGGTCGCCTTCGCGTCGTACTTCTGCCATTCGCCGCCGAGGTTCTGCCGGTTGCTCGGGACGCCGGGCAGCGTGATGACGCCGCCTGAAGCAGCGGGAATGTCGATCAGCGCCTGCTCGGTCACGTCCTTGCGGTAGTGCTCGACATCCAGCTTGAAGCTGAGCGCGCGGTTGGCGCGCAGGTCGAATGCGGCGGTGGCGAAGGCGCGGTTGCCCGAATAATGATCGACGCCGATGTCCTCGCGCCCGCCGCCGGCGTTGATGCGCACGCCCGCCTGCCCCTGCTCGCCGAAGCGGCGGCCGAGGTCCACATGCAGGTTGGCCCCGCCGTGCTGGTTGGCCGACGCGGCAAGGTTGGTCACCGGGTCCTTGCCGGCGCGCTTGGTCACGAGGTTGACGATGCCCGAGGGCGGCACGAAGCCGTAATACAGTGACGATGCGCCCTTCAGCACTTCGACGCGTTCCTTGTTCTCCAGCGGGATGTCCACCAGGTTGATCACCGGCAGCGATCCGTTGAGACGATAGTTGAAGCGGTTCTCGACGAGGATGCCGCGGATCGAGATGTTGTCGTAGGTCGAGCCGTTGAGCTGCGAACGCGTGACGCCGGCCGTGTTCTGCAGCGCCCCGAACAGGCTGTTGACGCCCTGCGCATCCAGCACTTCGCGCGTGATGACATTGCTGGTCTGCGGCACGTCGATGGGCGCCATGTCGCGGAAGGTGCCGACCTGCACGCTATTGGACTTGAAGCTGCCGGTGCGTTCCGCGGAGACGGTGACGGTCGAGAGTTCGTTCTCGTTTGCAGGCGCGGATTGCGCCAGGGCGTGTGGAACGGAAAAGGAAAAGGCGACGGAAAGCGCGCCGGCCAGCACAGTCAAGCGGTGTTGCATGAAAACTCCTGGGAGGATTGCGGATAAAACGATGTGCGGCATGGCGCCGCTATGGCTGGCTGACGACGCATGAGCGCCGTTTGGCTGGCGGGAATGTCTTGCTTCGGAGCGGTAGCGGCGAAACAGCTACCGTAAATCACCGGAATCGTTGCATTATTAGCCTAAATCGATAATAATGCAAATACGAATTGTTCTCATTTACCGGATTAAACATCCTGACGGGAACGCTAACCAGCCAGCCATCCGCGGCGTCACGCCAGACGGTAGCCAGCCAGAAGAAGAACCGCACAAGGAAAGTGACATGGCCAGCCGTGGGTGTGCATCCGCACAATCCAAAACGAATCTCGCGCGCGTTTGCGCCGCCCTGCCCGCATGACGGCCGCTGCTACCGCCGCGCGCCCTTCCTCCGGCGCGCTCGCTGCGCATGTTCGTCAGCAACTCCGCCGCATCGGCCCGCTGGGCACGATCATCCTGCTGCATATCGCCTTTTTCTACGCGCTGCAAAGCGGTTTGCTGCGCCAGGCCGCCGAAGCCCTGCCGCGCGAAGTGACCGTGACCTTCGTCACGCCGCAACCGCAGCCGAAACCGGAAGCGCCCAAACCCCAGCCCGCGCCTGAAAAACCGAAAACCGTTCCCGTGGTGAAAAAGCGGGTCGCTCCGCCGCCCCCGGTCCCGGTTGTCAACACAGCCCCTTCTCAGAACGCCATCACCGCACCGCCTGCGCCGCCCGCGCCGCCGGCACCGGCTGCCGAGCCCGCGCCGCCCGTGGTTTCGGCCCCGCCCGCGCCACCGGCGCCGGCCCTGCCCAGGACCATCACCTCGGGCATCGAATACCTGAAGCCGCCGCAGCCTGAGTACCCGCCCGCCTCGCGCCGCATGGGCGAGGAAGGCAAGGCCGTGCTGCGTGTGCTGGTCAATGACAAGGGCCGGCCGGAGCGCGTCGAAGTGCAGCAGAGTTCCGGCTCCGCACGTCTCGACGAAGCCGCGCGCCAGGCCGTCATGCGCGCCCTGTTCAAGCCATTCATGGAAGACGGCCGGCCGGTGCCCGCCTACGCCGTCGTCCCCATCCGATTCCAGCTGGATAACTAATTTCTGAAGGACTCATCATGCAAGCAAGCCCGTACGGACTCGAAACTCTCTGGACCCAAGGCGACTTCGTCACCAAGGGCGTCGCCTTCCTGCTGATCGCGATGTCGATCGCCTCGTGGTATGTGATCGTCACCAAGGCCTTGCAGCTGTGGCGCTACGGCCGTGCTGGCAAGGCTGCCGGACATCAGTTCTGGGATACGACCAGCGTCACCGAGGGCCTCGCCACCCTCGGCAAGGACAATCCCTTCGCCGACATCGCACAGGCCGGCGTGGTCGCCATGCGCCACCACAATGCCCACAAGGGCCACCTGCACGACCAGCTGTCGGTCAGCGACTGGGTCACCCTGTCGCTGCGCCAGGCCATCGACGAGGCTGCCGGCAAGCTGCAGAGCGGCATGGCCGTGCTGGCCTCGGTCGGTTCGAGCGCACCCTTTGTCGGCCTGTTCGGCACCGTATGGGGCATCTACCACGCGCTGGTATCGATCGGCACCGCCGGTCAGGCCAGCATCGACAAGGTCGCCGGCCCGGTGGGCGAAGCGCTGATCATGACCGCGCTCGGCCTCGCCGTCGCCATCCCCGCGACCTTCGGCTACAACGCCCTGGTGCGCGGCAACAAGGCCATCACCGGCAAGCTCAACAAGTTCGGTTTCGACCTGCATGCCCTCTTCGTCACCGGCGCCCGCGCCGAGCAGACCGAAGGCGCCAAGCTGGTCGCCGTGGCCAAGTAAGGAGCGCATCATGGCAATGGGCTCCCTCTCCGATTCCGAAGACGATTTCAATCCCGAGATCAACACCACGCCACTGGTCGACGTGATGCTGGTGCTGCTGATCATCTTCATCATCACCGTGCCGGTCATGAACCACAGCGTGAAGCTGGACCTGCCGCGTGCGGCCAGCCAGCCGAACCAGACCAAGCCGGAAAACATCAACCTGTCCATCGATGCGCAGGGCAAGGTGTACTGGAACAACGAAGTGATCGACGACGGCGAACTCAGGAACCGCATCGCCGCCGCCGCGCAGAAGGAACCGCAGCCGGAGCTGCACCTGCACGCGGAACGCACCACGCAGTACGAAAAGATTGCGCAGGTGATGTCGGCCGCGCAGTCGGGCGGCCTCGGCAAGATCGGTTTCGTGACCGATCCGCAGGGGAAGTAGCGGCGGCACTCGGTGGGTTTCGTTGCGCTCTACCCACCCTACAGTCCTTTATCGGTAAAGGTGGGTTTCGCTTCGCTCTACCCACCCTACCATCCTTTATAAAGAACCGTAGGGTAGGTAGAGCGCAACGAAACCAACCAGGCACACAAAGAACCGTAGGGTGGGTAGAGCGCAGCGAAACCCACCAAACAAATAAAGAACCGTAGGGTGGGCAGAGCGCAGCGAAACCCACCAAACCCACAAATTCCTTAACCCGCCAGCCAGGCCTCCCGTCCCAGCCAGCCTCTTCAAACCTTGATTCGAGACCATGACTCTCCCGAAGAAAAGGCTGGCGCTGCTGGTTGCGCTCGCCGTACAACATCCCGCATTCGCACAAAGCGATCTCCCCGAAGTGCAGGTCAAGAGCAGCCGCGAGGCGCCGCCGACCTATAACCCGCCCACCGCATCGAGCGCCACCAAGATCGAGGCGCCGCTGCGCGACATCCCGCAGACCGTCAACGTCGTTCCCCAGACCCTGCTGCGCGACCAGGGCGCAAATTCGATGCAGGACGTGATGAAGATGGTGCCGGGCATCGGCCTCTCGCATGGCGACGGGCAGCGCGACCAGGTGACGATCCGCGGCTTCACCGCCATCGCCGATCAGTTCATCGACGGCCTGCGCGACGACGCGCTGTACTTCCGCGATCTGTCCAACACGGAACAAGTGGAAGTGATCAAGGGGCCGGCCTCCGTGCTGTACGGCCGCGGCTCGTCGGGCGGCCTGATCAATCGCATCACAAAAAAGCCGGGCATCGACAGGAGTGAAGTCGGCCTGACCGTCGGCAGCAGGGGCCAGCGCCGCGGCGAGTTCGACATCGGCCGCAATGTCGAGGACAGCGGCGTCGCCTTCCGCGTCACCGGCGCGATCGAACGCGCCGACAGCTACCGCGACCAGCAGTTCCTGGAGCGCGAGGCGATCTCCCCTTCCCTGTCCTTCAAGCTTGGCGACCATACCAAGTTGTTGCTGCAGGCCGAGTACCTGTCCGACCGACGCGTCACCGACTTCGGTGTACCGGCTTACCGCGGCCGTCCGGTGGATGTCCCCGCGGGCACCTATTACGGCGCCGCCAACGCAAAGGACTTCGATTTTTCGCAGGCAGAGGTGAACGCCTTCGGCTTTACATTGGACCACCGCTTCAGTAACACGTTGTCGCTGCGCAATGCATTCCGCCGTTACAGCTATACGCTCGACCGCAATAACACAAACGTCGCTTCGGTCAATGAAGCCGCGCTGACCGCGTCGCTCAACCGCAGCAATGTCTTGCGCGACGAAGACGGCTTCTTCAACCAGACGGAACTGGTGCAGAAGGCGGACATCGCCGGTATGGCGCATCAGATCCTGTACGGCGTGGAATTCGGCAAGCAGGACAAGGACCAGCTGTTCCGCACGCAAAACAACATCGCTACCGTTTCCCTGTTCAATCCGGTATCGCCCGTGCTGCCGTTCACCGTGACGGCCGCGCCAACAACCGACAACCTCGGCATCCTCAAGACGGCCGGCGCGTATGTGCAGGACCTCGTGACGCTGTCGGAGCAATGGAAGGCACTGGTTGGCATCCGCTACGACAACTTCGAGCAGGAAACACGGGAGCGCCGCCCCGGCCAGCCCAACCTGAGCCGTACCGACACCGCATGGAGTCCGCGCGCCGGCCTGGTGTACCAGCCGAACCTCGCGCAGTCGTACTACGCCTCGTTCAGCAAGTCGTTCCAGCCGTCCGCCGAAGCCTTCCCGCTGGCCGCGAACAATGCGCAGATCGCGCCGGAGGAAACCACCAACAAGGAAGTCGGCGCGAAGTTCGATTTCCTCGATGGCAAGGCCTCCGCCACCGCATCGCTGTTCCGCCTGGAGCGCACCAACATCAAGTCGACCGACCCGGCCACGAACCGCCTCATCCCCATCGGCACGCAACGCACCGATGGCCTGGAACTGACCTTCACCGGCGACCTCTCGCACGGCTGGCAGATCTGGTCGGGCTACTCCTATCTCGATGGCAAGGTGACCGCCTCGGTCGCGCGCGACGCCGGCCAGCCCGTGCAGGGCAAGCGGCCGACGCTGACACCGAAGCATGCGGCCAACCTCTGGATCACCAAGGCGCTGGGCGGCGGTTTCGGTGCGGGCGCAGGCGTGAACTACGTCGGCGACCGCTTCGCCAATCCGGGCAACACCGTCGCCCTGCCCTCCTACACGACGTTCGACGCCATGGCCTACTACCGCGCCGGCCCGCTCGACCTGACGCTCAATGTGCTGAACCTGTTCGACCGCGAGTACATCGTGTCCGGACATGGCACTTCTGCCAACCTCAACCTGCCCGGCGCGCCGCGCTCGGTGCAGCTGACCGCACGATACAAGTTCTGACGGAGAACGAACGATGAAGAAACTCACTATCGCAATGGCGGCGCTGCTAGCATGCGGCGCCGCGCAGGCCCACTATCTGTGGCTCGAATCCGGCGAAGCCGGCGCAAAGCTTTATTTCGGCGAAGCCGAAGCGCTGCTCAAGGAACCGAGCCCCGGCAAGCTGGACAACATCAAGGGGCCACAAGCGTTTGTCGTGGATGCAGGCGGCAAGCAGTCCGCCGCCGTCATGACGCGGGCAGCCGACCATATCGCCGTTTCCGGGAAGGCGGCGAGCCATGTCGTCGCGGAAGAATCGCTCGAGGTGCGCGACCTGCAAAAGCACGGCCTCGGAATTGCCAAGACCAACTACTACGCCCGCAGCGGCCAGCCGGCGAACGGGGCATCTGTGCTGCCGCTTGACGTGCAGGCGCAGGAAGCGGACAGCTTCACCGTCCTGTATCGGGGTCAGCCGCTCAAGGGTGCGAAGCTGGAAGTGATCGCGCCGAACACATGGATACAGGAGCACACGACGGATGCGCGGGGTGTGGTGCGCATCAACGCGCCGTGGCGCGGACAGTACGTGCTGCATGTGCTCCACGTAGACAAGACGCCGGGTGAATTCGGCAATGCGAAGTTCGACAACGTGCGCAGCCACTTCACCTATACCTTCGTCAGGAGCGAGGGCGCCGATCCGGGCCCGGCCGTTCCCCCCAAGCATCCGATGGAGTAATCCATGAAGGCCGACGCATTCACCCGCTCGATCGACACCGCCACCGATGCCTCCCCCGAAACGGATGCAAGGGTGCGCAAGCGCAGCCGGCGCGCAATCTTCCTCACCTGGCTGCGCAAGACCCATCTTTACGTCGGCCTGTGGGGCGCGGTGCTCGGCCTGCTGTTCGGCGTGACGGGTTTCCTGCTCAACCATCGCGCGATCATGAAGATTCCGGTGGAGAAAACCGTTCAGCGCACGGCGCAGGTCGCCCTGCCCGGGCACAGTTTCGGCAAGCCGGAGGAGCTGTCGGCATGGCTGCAGCAGGAGTTGAACTTTGCACCCGCGGCGCCGCCGGTCATCAAGACGCAGCCGGCGAAAGCCGTGGTCTGGGCAGACAGGGAGGTGATGCAGCCGGAACGCTGGACCGTCACCCTCACCCGCCCCGAGCGCGGCGTGACCGCCGAGTATTTCGTCGGCAACCGTTTCGTGAAGCTGGATCAGGTCGATGCGACGCCGATCGGCACGCTGACGCGTCTGCACATGTCGATCGGCGTCAATGCGTTCTGGGTGCTCCTGTCCGACACCATTGCCGGCGGCATGATCCTGCTGTCCATCACCGGCCTGCTGTTGTGGACTCAGCTCCACACCGTGCGGACGATCGCGGTGCTGACCAGCGTCGGCGCGCTGGTCGGCGCGATCTTCTTCATGTGGTCCGTGTGAGAGGGAGCCTGTTATCCGGGATGCGGTGATGCGTTCGCCAGGCGTTCACGCATGGCGGGCGTGATCATCACGTTCTTTTTGGTATCGATCAGCAGCACTTCCTTCAGGCCGAGGCGGTCCGCCATCGCCTGCCACTGCTCCGGGCCGACGACGAACAGGGGTTTGGTGTAGCCGTCCGAGCGTGTCCCGGCATCCTTGCCGCCGGAGATGATGATGGTCACCGCAGCCACATGGTCGGAGGTCTCGCCGGTGCGCGGGTCGATGATGTGGCCGTGGCGCTTGCCGTCCTTCATGAAGTAGCGGTGGTAATCGCCGCTGGTGCCCACCGCTTCGCCGTCGCGCAATTCCACCGCGGCAATTGTCCCGGCGCCGCGCGGGTCCTGGATGCCCACCGTCCACAGGCGATTGCCCGGCTGGCCGATAGCGAGCAGGTTGCCGCCGACGTTGATCAGTGCCGCCTTCACGCCTTCGGCACGCAGGATCTCGGCTGCGCGGTCCAGCGCGTAGCCCTTCGCGTAACCGCCGAGGTCCAGCATCACGGACGGGTTGCGGCTGGAAATCGTTGTGCCCTCGAACGCCAGGTCCGACATGCGCGGCTTCGCATCGACCAGGCGCCGGATCTCTTCCGGCGGCGGTCCCTGCGGACGGATCTCGCTGCTCTGGAAGCCCCACAGGCGGATCAGGCGGCCGACGGCGGGATTGAAGGTATGGTCGGAATCCTCCGCCAGCCGGGTTGCCGCCTTCAGCAGATCCACCATTTCGGCGTCCGCCTGATAAGGTTCGCCGCGCGCGATCGCATCATTGAGCGCGGTCAGCTCGCTCGGCTTCCACGCGTGGAATTTCTTGTGCAGGCGGGCGAACTCTTCCATCACCCGCCGGCCGAGTTCATTGGCGCGCGCCTCGCTTTCCCCGTAGATGCTGACGTCGACCACCGTGCCGAACACTTCGCCCTTGGTACGGTAGGTCGCTTCATTGCGCCCGCATGCGGCGAGCGTGAACAGCAGCACGATGGCCAGCAGGGAGCGCATGGCCCGTTCAGGCATTGGCGGCTCCGGCGGCGCCCCCCGCGCGCATGTCCCGGCTCATCTCGTGCACCGCCTCCACCAGCACCGACACCGATTCCGGCGGGGTGTACTGGGAAATGCCGTGGCCGAGGTTGAACACATGTCCCGGATGATTCCCATAGGAATCCAGC
>Ga0196971_1000242_pt1 | contig 51401 bp, 49 predicted proteins | sample S1v_1013CmetaG_FD_148660 | JGI IMG/M metagenome (GOLD analysis project Ga0196971, IMG submission 148660) | Soil microbial communities from Anza Borrego desert, Southern California, United States - S1+v_10-13C | ecosystem: Environmental > Terrestrial > Soil > Desert | place: USA: California... | reverse complement strand
TCGAGGCCATCCCACTTGTTAACCGCGACCACGAGCGCGCGCCCGGACTCGAGCACGAATCCGGCGATGTGCGCGTCCTGCTCCGAGATATCTTGCTGCGCATCAAGCAACAGCAGGACGACGTTCGCCTCGGAGATCGATTGCAGGGTCTTGACGACCGAGAATTTCTCGATCGCTTCGAATACCTTGCCTCGCCTGCGAATACCCGCGGTATCGATGAGCGTGTAGTGTTTGCCGTCACGCTCGAACGGAATTTCGATCGCGTCGCGCGTCGTTCCCGGCATATCGAAGGCAATCACGCGGTCTTCGCCGAGCAGGGTGTTGACCAGCGTCGACTTGCCCACGTTCGGGCGGCCCACGATGGCAATCCTGGTGCCCTTCGCACCCGGCTCCACCAGGTCCTCCTCTGGCGGCCTTTGAGCAACCGCAACGTCGATCGCCTCGTTCACGAGGTCCAGCACACCGTCGCCGTGGGCGGCGGAAATCACGTAGGGATCGCCAAAGCCGAGTTCGTAGAAATCGGCGGTCACCGAGGTGTACTTCATGCCTTCGGCCTTGTTCACGACCAGCATGACCGGCCGGCCGGACTTGCGCAGGAAATCGGTGATGGTCTTGTCGTGGGGAGTCAGGCCCTGGCGTCCGTCGACGATGAACACCACCACGTCGGCTTCGACGACGGCCTGCTTCGTCTGCTTGGCCATTTCGTGCATGATGCCTTCCTTGGCGACCGGCTCGAAACCGCCGGTGTCGATCACCAGGAAGGGACGTTCGCCGATGCGGCCTTCACCATAGTGGCGGTCGCGGGTCAGTCCAGGGAGGTCGGCAACCAAGGCATCGCGCGACCGGGTAAGCCGGTTGAACAACGTGGACTTGCCGACATTCGGTCGGCCTACTAATGCAATTACCGGCTTCATTCAATACTCACTCTGTTGCAAAAGCAACAACCGTTCCTGCCTGCGTCTGGAATACCGCGCCAGTGTCGGTCAGCGGCACCGCAGCGATGACGCGGCTGCCGTCCGACGGAACGCGGGCAAGGAATGCACCGTCTTCACGCGACAGGAAATGGATATAGCCCTGGCCGTCACCGACGGCGAGGGCGCGATTCATGACGACCGGCGACGACAGACGGCGGTTGGCCAGCTTGTTATTGCGCCAGACACCGCTGCCGGTATCGCGTGCAAAGGCCGTCACCGCGCCGCGCTCGTCGGCGGCGTACACGTTGCGTTCGTCAGCCGCGACACCAACCTCGCTCGACAAATCCTTGCCCCAGCGGGCGGTGCCACTGGTGGCGTCGAAGCAGGCTACCCGGCCTTGGTAGGCAACCGCGCAGACGTCACGTCCGGCGATGAACGGCGTGCCGGACAAATCGGCGATCCGCTCCAGCTCGGTCGTCCCACGCGGATCGCCCACGGCGACTTCCCAGCGCGGGCCGCCGTTGCTGAGCGCCAGCGCGAGCAGGCGTCCACCCGGCAGGGCGACGTAGGCGGAGGTGCCGCCGATGGCAATGCCCGGCGCCGAACGCAGGGTCAGCGGCGGGGACGAGCGCTGCACGGTCCAGCGGCGCGTGCCGGTCTCGGCGTCGTAGGCGGCGATGCGGTTGTCGACGCTGCGGACAACGACGACTCCCTGGCCGACTGCCGGCGCGGAGAGGATTTCGCTCGATGCCTGGGCTTTCCAGCGCAGCTTTCCGTCGCTGTCGAACGCGAGCAGTACGCCCTTCTCCGTCGCCACTGCAACGGTATTGCCATCGCTGCCGACGCCGGCGGTCAGGGGCGCCCCGGCGTTGATGCGCCAGGCGGGACGCCCGCTTTTGGCATCGATGCGGGTGACAGTCCCGTCCGCTGCGGCGGCGAACACACTGTTGCCGGCCACCGCCGGTGAAAAGACAAATGTTCCGGCGTCGCCGACCGACGCAGTCCACGCGGTACGGACCGCGAGGGTCTGCTTGAAATCCTCAAGTGCCGCGGGAGGGTTGCGCGGCGCGGCCTTGCTCGCGAACGGATTCAACGAGGAGCAGCCGGTCACCAAGGCAGCCAGTCCGACACACGTCAGCTTTACGGCAATACGCATTTCTTCCCCTTATATTTTTCTTGTCTTTTCAAGCCGCCGCTTTTGCCGGCTCGCCGCCCAGCGCATCGAGCTTCAATTGGATCAGCTGACGGGCCGGATTCTTTTCGTCAATCTTGTCGAGCGCGGTCTTGTAGGCAGCGCGCGCATCCTCGATCTTGGACTGGGCGACGAGGATATCCCCCTTGCGGTCCGCGGCGAGGCCGGCGAACTGCGCCGGAAACTCGCCGGCCAGGAGCTTCAGGCCTTCGTCGTACGCCTTCTCGTCGAGCAGGATGCCGGCCAGGCGGATCTTGGCGATCGCCTTGTACTCGTCGCTCTTGCCGTTATCCACCACCCATTGCAGCTGCGCCTTGGCCGTCTTCAAGTCATTGGCGTCGAATGCCGCCTTTGCCGCGGCAAGCGCCGCCATCTGGGCGTACGGCGTGCTGCCGAACTTCGCCGTCATATCGGTGGTCGCGCGCTGGATCTTGCTGTTGTCTTTCGCAACCACGGCCTTTTGCAGCTCTTCGTACAACTGACCGGCCTGGGCGGTCTGCGAGCGCTGGTAGTAGTTCCAGCCGGTCCAGCCGGCATAGGCGGCGAGACCGATGATCAGCAGCCAGGTGATGAGATTGCCGTACTGGTTCCACCAGGCCTTGAGCGTGGCCAGCTGTTCTTGTTCTTCGTGATCGTATGCCATGATGTCCTGAAATTAATGGTGATGGTGATGCGTCGGATCGTCGCACTCGTCGCCGCACACGATCTGGTCGACGACATAGTTGATGACGGACTCGAACGGAACCGTTGCCTGGTTGTTTTCAGTGTCTTCCGAGCGGAGGTTCTTGACGGCGGCAATACCGTTGGCGACTTCGTCGTCCCCGATGATCACCGCAAAGCTGGCGCCGCTCGCGTCGGCGCGTTTCATCTGCGACTTGAAGCTGCTGCCTCCGTTCGCCGGCGTGCAGTTGAGCACGACGTCCAGGCCGGCGTCGCGCAGGCGCTCGGCAACCACGAACGCCTGCGTTTGCGCGGCCTCGCCCTGGTGCACCACGTAGACGTCGCACTGGTTGGGCGCGAACCGCTCGCCGGATGCCTTGAGCAGTTCCAGCAAACGCTCGACGCCGATCGCAAAACCGCAGGCCGGCGTCGGCTTGCCGCCGAACATTTCGATCAGCGGATCGTAGCGCCCGCCTCCGCAGACCGTCCCCTGCGAACCGAGCTGGTCGGTCACCCATTCGAAAACCGTGCGGTTGTAGTAATCCATGCCGCGCACCAGGCGCGGATTGATCGTGAACGGGATGCTGTTGTCGCGCAGGATGCGCTGCACGCCTTCGAAGTGCGCGCGCGATTCCTCGCCGAGGTAGTCGAGCAGCTGCGGCGCCTTGTTGACCATGTCCTGCATCGCCGGATTCTTGGTATCCAGGATGCGCAGGGGATTGGAATGCAGACGGCGCTGCGCGTCCGCATCCAGCAAGTCCTTGTGCTGCTCGAAATAGGCGATCAGATCGGCGCGGTGGCGGTTGCGCTCGTCTGCGTTGCCGATCGAGTTCAGTTCGAGACGGATGTTTTCCAGGCCGAGGTCGTCCCACAGGCGCTGGCACAGCATGATGAGCTCGGCGTCGACATCCGGACCGGTGAAGCCGATCGCCTCCGCCCCCACCTGGTGGAACTGGCGATAGCGGCCGCGCTGCGGCTTCTCATGGCGGAACATCGGGCCCGTGTACCACAGGCGCTTGGGTCCGTCGTAGGTCAGGTTGTGCTCGAGCACGGCGCGCACCACGCCTGCAGTGCTCTCCGGACGCAGTGTCAGCTGGTCGCCGTTCATGGAATCGACGAAGGAATACATCTCCTTCTCGACGATGTCGGTCACCGCACCGAGGCCGCGTGCGAACAGCTGGGTCGGCTCGACGATGGGCGTGCGGATCTGCTGATAGCCGTAGCTCTTCAGCACCGACTGCACGGTATTCTCGAACAATTCCCACAACGGGGCATCGGCGGGCAGGATGTCATTCATCCCTTTCACGCCGAGGATTTTCTCTGCTTTCTTATTGTCAGACATGCTCTCTGGAGGCAATGCGCGCGTCGCTCAGTTTCCGACCGCAGCATTCCCGTAACGGGTTTTCACATAATCCAGTACGATCGCCTGGAACTCTTCCGCAATGCGCTCGCCGCGCAGCGTGACCTTCTTTTCGCCATCGACGAACACCGGCGCGGCCGGCGATTCGCCGGTGCCGGGCAGGCTGATGCCGATGTGTGCGTGCTTGGATTCGCCGGGGCCGTTCACGATACAGCCCATCACAGCGACATTCATGTTCTCCACACCCGGATACTGCGTCTTCCACACCGGCATCTGGTCGCGCAGATAGGTCTGGATGCGGTCTGCCAGTTCCTGGAACACGGTCGAGGTCGTCCGGCCACAGCCCGGGCAGGCAATCACCATCGGCGTGAACTTGCGCAGTCCCATGGTCTGCAGGATTTCCTGCGCCACGATGACTTCCTTCGTCCGGTCGCCACCCGGTTCGGGGGTGAGCGAAATACGGATCGTGTCGCCGATGCCCTCCTGCAGGAGGACGGACAGCGCAGCCGTGGAGGCCACGATGCCTTTGCTGCCCATGCCGGCCTCGGTCAGGCCGAGGTGCAAGGGATAGTCGCAGCGGCGGGCAAGTTCGCGATAAACGGCAATCAGGTCCTGCACGCCGGAGACCTTGCAGGACAGGATGATCTTGTCCCCTGCCAGACCGAGCTCTTCGGCACGGCGGGCGTTGTCGATGGCGGAAGTGACCAGCGCTTCATACATTACCGCCTTCGCATCCCACGGCTCGGGGCGCCGCGCGTTTTCGTCCATGATGCGCGCCAGCAGGTCCTGGTCGAGGCTGCCCCAGTTCACGCCGATTCGCACCGGCTTGTCGTACTTGCAGGCCGTCTCGATCATCTGCGCAAACTGCGTGTCGCGCTTGGCGCCCTGCCCCACGTTGCCCGGATTGATGCGGTACTTGGACAAGGCCTGGGCGCATTCGGGAAAATCGTTCAGCAGCTTATGGCCGTTGTAATGGAAGTCGCCGACGAGCGGAACATCGATGCCCATCTTGTCGAGCTGCTCGCGGATGGCGACGACGGCGGCCGCCGCTTCCGGGTTATTGACCGTGATGCGCACGACTTCGGAACCCGCTCGTGCAAGTTCCTTGACCTGGATCGCAGTCCCGATGGCGTCGGCCGTATCGGTGTTGGTCATCGACTGCACGACAACGGGGGCGCCGCCGCCGACCGTCACGGTCTTGCCGGCATAGCGGATTGCAACCGCGCGGGTCATGCGCCTTGCAAGCGGGCCTGAATCGATAGGGGAATTCGAAAATGCCATGCAGAGCCTACTTCACGGTTAAACGGGCAACATTGCTCTTGGAGCTTGCCTTCATTTCCAACGGGGCGCCGCGCAGGGTGGCGTCAACGCCGGCAGCGTTGCCGACGACGACCGAAACCGGCTCGGTCAGCGGGACGGTCTCGGACTCGCCCGCCTTCACGAGGCGGGAAAGCAGCACGCGGTTGTCGCCGCTGCGCCGGATTTCGATCCAGGAATCCTCGCGTACGTTCAGTTGCAATGCATCCTTGCCGCCTGCCGGCGATGCCTCAGCCGCCGCAGCTTGTTCTGGCGCAGCCGGCTGCACAGCCGCTGCCGGCGTCTGCGCAGGAGCTTCCGCTGCAGCCACGGGTGCGCTCGCCTCGGCGGCGGGTGCGGAACGCGATTCGGTTGCTGCATCCGCAGCCGGTTTATCCGAAGCCGTGCCGGCCATGTCGGCCACACCTTCCTTGACGGCAGACGACACTGCCGCCGGTGCGGGCACCTGCTCGCCACCCTGTCGCGTCGACCAGATGCCGACGCCCAGCAATGCAATCAGCAGGCCGCCAACCACCCACTTCGACGATATGCCAGGGCGCTGTTCGGTCAGGGACGGCATGCGCGAATCGGCGAACGGAGTGGACAGCGACTTCTGCGGTGCCAGCGATTCATGCACCAGCACGGTCTCGCCGCCAAGATCGGCAAGCAAGGGCGCCGCGTCGACCTTCAGCAACTTGGCATACGCCCGGACGAAGCCGCGGGTGATGGCCATGCCAGGTAAAGCCGGATAGTCGTCACGCTCGATGGCGAGGATCTGCCTGGGTGCGAGGTTCAACTGGCTCGCAACCTGTTCTACGGTCCAGCCGCGCTCCTCGCGCAAACCAGCAAGGCGTGCACCAGGAGACATCTTCATGGGCGCACCCTCGGCTTCGTTGAAGGCCGGCTGATCGTTTACTCCGGAATCATTCATCAAATGCTCCGCGTTGATACGCCGCGAATTCAGCCGAACCGCCGTGGCGCCGGCGCAATTGCGTGGCCAGGCTGGTCTCGGCCGCACGGTCACCGAGCTTGCGCTCGATCTTGATGGCGAGCCAGAGCACGTCGGCTGTCATGACATCGGTTTTCATCACGCGGCCGATGTAGAAACGTGCCCGTTCGTAATCGCCCTGGTCGTAATAGATACGTGCCAGGTTGGAGTTGGTCGTCGGGTTGCCCGGATCGAACTGGAAGGCCTGCGAAAAATAGCGTTCTGCAGCGGCTCTGTTCTTCAGCTTCATGCTGCAGATGCCCGCGTTGTTCAGCGCCTTGGCCGGCGACTGGTAAGTGCGGTTCTTCAGTGCAGCGTCGAAATAGGCGATGGAATCCTTCTCCCGGCCGTTCTGGCACAGGAACCATCCATAGTTGTTATTGAATTCGGGGTTGTTCGGGGCGAGCCTGATCGCCTGCTGGAAGTTTTCTTCCGCCAGCTTGATTTCACCCATGTCCATGTAGATCAGGGCGCGCATGACGTACGCCTCGGCGAATGCCGGGTCTGCCGCCAGTGCCTGCCTGATCTCGTCCAGCGCAACCGCCATCTGGCGCTGCTCGTAGTAGCCGACAGCAAGCTGCAGGCGGATACGCGCGCGGCGCTGGTTGTCGGTCTGGTCGGCGATTGCCGGCGCCTCCGCGGCGGGCGTCGCGCCCGGACCGGACGCGCAGCCAGCAAGCAGACCCGCAGTCGCAGCAGCAAGCGCGAGCAACATCTTTACCCGAATTGTCGTCACCTGGGCACCTCGACGATACGGCCAAAATTCTTTCCGAACTTTTTCTGATATTCAGCCATTTTCTGCATGCGCTCCTGCACGCGGGTACGATCCTGCACCTCGCCGGCGAGCTGACCGCAGGCGGCGTCGATATCGTCGCCGCGGGTCTTGCGTATCGTTGTGACGATGCCGGCGTCGATCAGGATCTGCGCGAACGCCTTGATACGGACATTATTGGAGCGCGTCAGCCCGGATTCCGGGAAGGGATTGAACGGAATCAGGTTGAACTTGCACGGTACGGATTCGCCGCCGTTCTGCACCAGCGCAACCAGTTCGCGCGCGTGGGCATCGGTATCGTTGACGCCATCCAGCATGCAGTATTCGAAGGTGATGAAATCGCGCGGCGCAAACTCGAGGTAGCGGCGGCACGCGGCCATCAGGTCCTTCAAGGGATATTTCTTGTTGAGCGGCACGAGGCCGTCGCGTAACGCATCGTTGGAGGCGTGGAGCGAGACTGCCAGGGCAACCGGGCAATCCTGCGAGAGCTTGTCGATCATCGGCACCACGCCGCTGGTCGACACGGTTACGCGCCGGCGCGAAAGGCCGTAGGCGTTATCGTCGAGCATCAGCTTGAGCGCCGTCACGGTCGGCTCATAGTTGAGCAAGGGTTCACCCATGCCCATCATCACCACGTTGGTGATCTGGCGCTCGCCTTTCGGCCCGGGCTCGATTCCCTTGGAGCGGCGCAGCTCGAACTCGGCCATCCATAGCTGTCCGATGATCTCGCCCACCGTCAGGTTGCGGCTGAAGCCCTGCTTTCCCGTGGAGCAGAAGCGGCAGTTGACGGCGCAACCCGCCTGCGTCGAGATGCACAGCGTGCCGCGGTTCTCTTCCGGGATGAAAACGGTTTCGACCGCATTGCCCTGCCCGACGTCCAGCAGCCACTTGCGCGTGCCGTCGGCGGAAATGTGATCGCTGATGATGCCGGGAGCGGCGATGGTCGCGCGCGACTTGAGCTTGTCCCGCAAGGACTTTGCGAGATCGGTCATCGCACGGTCATCGCATCGAAATCGCTGGCGCCGAACTGGTGGATCCAGCGCTGCAATTGCTTGGCGCGAAACGGCTTCTCACCCAACTCGCCGCAATAGGCGACAAGTTGCGCGGGATCGAGATCCAGCAAGTTGGTGAGAGCCATCATAGGAGTATTTCATTCCTGCGTTCATCCTTGAAAGTAAACGATCGATCAAGGTGAACGCATTGTCAAATTAGCGGGAGTAAACGTTCAGCGCCGGGAAAAAGTACGCGATTTCCACTTTGGCGGTGTCGGCGCCGTCGGAGCCGTGCACTGCATTGGCGTCGATGGAATCGGCGAAGTCGGCGCGGATGGTGCCCTTGTCAGCCTTCTTCGGGTCGGTCGCGCCCATCAGTTCGCGGTTCTTGGCAATCGCGTTTTCGCCTTCCAGGACCTGGATCATCACCGGGCCGGAAACCATGAAGTCAACCAGGTCCTTGAAGAAAGGACGCTCACGGTGCACGGCGTAGAAGCCTTCTGCTTCGGCGCGGGACAGTTGGGCCATACGCGCAGCAACGACCTTCAGACCGGCGTTTTCGAAGCGGGTGTAAATTTGGCCGATAACGTTCTTTGCGACTGCGTCCGGTTTGATGATCGACAGGGTGCGTTCGATTGCCATCTGTAAAAACTCCAATAAAAAGAAAGGGTTAAGGTTATCAATTGAGAAATCAACTAACCTTCTATTGTAGCACGAAAGCCCTTTTCCCAGTCCATTTGACCGCGGCCTTCCGAACTTCCCTCCGGCACGCACGTCCTATACTGTAGTTGCACATGTTATGCTTTTGCCACTCAACCCTGTGCAAAACGTCTATCGGAGGCAATATGGACCAAAACCTGCAGCACACCTACAGCGCGCCGTCAGAAGCCCTGGTCGTCCGCAATCGCGTATTGCGCAATACCTACTGGCTGCTCGCGCTCTCGATGGTGCCGACTGTCCTCGGCGCGTGGCTGGGCGTCCAGTTCAAGTTTTCCTTCTTCGCCGGCAGCCCGTTCATCGGACTGGCAGTTTTCCTGGCCATCGCTTTTGGTTTCTTCTATGCAATTGAAAAGACCAAGAATTCCGGCCTCGGCGTAGTCATCCTGCTGGGATTCACCTTCTTCATGGGCTTGATGCTGTCCCGGCTGATCGGGCACATTCTCGGCTTTTCGAACGGCGCATCCCTCATCATGACCGCGTTCGGCGGTACGGCCGTCATTTTCGCCGCAATGGCATCGATCGCCACTGTATCCAAGCGCGATTTTTCCGGCATGGGCAAGTGGCTGTTCGCCGGCGTCCTCGTCATCCTGGTGGCGGCACTGGCGAATGCCTTCCTCCAACTTCCGGCGCTCTACCTGGCGGTTTCCGTGCTCGCCATCGGCATCTTCTCGGCCTTCATCCTGTATGACGTACAACAAGTGATTAATGGCGGCGAAACCAACTACATTACGGCAACGCTGGCTATCTACCTCGACGTGTACAACATTTTCAGCAATCTGCTGGCGCTGCTCGGCATCTTCGGCGGCGATAACGACTGACCGGCCTTCGGCCTCTCCGGAAGCCGGCTGCAATGCCGGCTTTTTTGTTGCCCGGAAGATTCTTAAGACGGCAGTTCGAACACCGCGATGGATTCCACGTGGGCGGTATGCGGGAACATGTTGACCACGCCTGCCTCCCGCAAGATGTAGCCACCCTGGTGGACGAGATAGCCCGCATCGCGCGCAAGCGTTGAGGGACTGCAGGACACGTAGACGATGCGTTTCGGCTTCATGTCCGGCTGCTGCTCGCCGAGAGCGACAATGGCCTGGCACACCGCGATCGCGCCTTCGCGCGGCGGATCGATCAGGACGCGGTCGAAACGGCCCAGCGCGGCGAAATCCTCTGCCGTCGCTTCGAAGAGGTTGCGGCAATGGAAAGTGGTCTTCTTGTCCACTCCATTCGCGCGCGCATTGTCCAGCGCGCGCTCGGTCAGCGCCGTGCTTCCTTCGATACCCACCACTTCCCTTGCCTGGGTGGCAATAGGCAAAGTGAAATTTCCCAGCCCGCAGAACAGGTCGGCCACGCGCTCTCCCGGCTGTACATCCAGCAGCCGCAAAGCCTTGGCGACCAGCACGCGGTTGATATGGTGGTTGACCTGGGTGAAGTCGGTTGGCTTGAAGGGCATGCGCACGCCGAACTCCGGCAATACATACTCGAGCCGGACATCGGTCGGATAGAACGGGTAAACGGTATCCGGCCCCTTCGGCTGCAGCCACCACTGGACCCGGTATTCATCCGCGAAGGCGCGCAGCTTTTGCTCGTCTTCGGCGGTCAAGGGCGCCATGATGCGCAGCACGAGGGCCGTGACGCTTTCGCCCACCGCAAGTTCGATCTGGGGCATCTGATCGAAGATCGACAGGGATTCCACCAGGCGGCGCAGCGGGACCAGCATGGCCGAGACGTGCGGCGGCAGGATCTCGCAGGTCTTCATGTCGGCGATGTACGAGGATTTCCGCTCGTGAAAGCCGACCAGCACGCCGCCCTTCTTCTGCACGTTGCGCACCGACAGGCGGGCGCGATAGCGATAGCCCCAGGTCGGTCCGTAGATCGGGCGCATCATCCGCTCCGCCCGCACCTTCCCGATATGCCACAGATTATCCTCCAGCACGCGCTGCTTGATCGCGACCTGCGCCGCGGGTTCGAGGTGCTGCATCGCGCAGCCGCCGCAAATGCCGAAATAGGTGCACTTGGGCGCAACGCGCAGCGCAGATTCGCGTTGCAGTGCGGTCAACGTGGCCGCCTCCCACTTCGGTTTCTTGCGGAAGGACTGGAAGCTCACGCGCTCCCCCGGCAAGGCTCCTTCAACGAAAATGACCTTCCCCGGCGTGCCGTCTTCGTTGCTCAAATGGCCGACTCCGCGGCCTTCCATGTCGAGGGATTCGATGTCGATGATGTTCTGCTGCATGACTAAAATGAAATGCCGGACGCGTGCGGCCCGGGGAATTGACAGTTCGGAATACGTTGTAGCGGTCTCAGGCGGTCTGCCAGGCGGCGAGATACTCTTTCCAGTGCGGGCCGTCGAGCGACGCGAGCGATGACCTGACAAGGTCGATTTCGGTATTGTACGCCTCGCGCGACATGGCGCCGCGCATCAGCAGGTAGCGGCAATAGACGAGGTAAGTGTTGACCACGTCGGTTTCGCAATAGTCGCGGATCTCGTTGAGGCGCCCCTCCTGGTAGAGCGTCCACACCTGGGAGCCGTCCACGCCCAGCTTTCCGGGGAAGCCGCAGAGCTTGGCGAGGTCATCGAGCGGCGCATTGGCGCGGCCGGTGTACAGCGCGAGCAGGTCCATCAGGTCGAGGTGACGCGTGTGGTAGCGGCTCAGGTAATTGTTCCACTTGAAGTCGCGGTCATCGTCGCCCATCTCCCAGTAGCGGGACGCGGTCACGCCATTAATCATGGCGCGGTAATGCAGGACAGGCAGGTCGAAGCCGCCGCCATTCCAGGACACCAGTTGCGGCGTGTACTTGTCGATGATGCGGAAAAAGTCGTTGACCAGCTTCGGCTCCTGGTCCTCGAGAGTGCCGAGCGAACGGACGCGAAAACCCTCGTCGTCGCGGAAGACGCAGGAAATCGCAGCTACCCGGTGCAGGTGATGCTGCAGGAACTCGGAGCCCGTTTTCTCACGCCGCTGTGTGAAGGCATGCGCCGCGACTTCCGCGTCGGTCATCGCCGGCGGATGGCCGTTCAGGGCACGCAAACCGGGGACATCGGGAATCGTCTCGATGTCGAAGACCAAAACAGGAATCACAACAACGCGTCCTTGCCGACGCCGCGCGCAGTCAGTGCGCGCTTGAGCTTGACCAGCGCCTCTTGCTGAATCTGGCGCACGCGCTCGCGCGTGACGCTCATTTCCGCCGCCAGTTCTTCCAGGGTTGCCGGATCGTCGTTATCCAGCCCGAAACGGCGGACGATGACGACACGCTGCTTGTCCGGCAGCTTCTTGAGCCAGTCGCGGACGAGGACGGTCATTTCATGGTGCTCCGCGCGCGAGTCCGGGCCGTCTTCCACGTCGCCCGGCAGCATGTCCATCAGGCTGGCCTGCGGATCGTTGTCGAGCGGCGCGTCGAGAGAGGTCGCATGTTCGGACAGTGCGAGGATATCCTGCACGTCTTCCACCGGACGGTCCACCAGGTGCGCGATGTCTTCCGCCGTGGCGTCCTTGCCGTCGTGGTGCTGCGCTTCCAGGTGATATTTCGCACGCAGGATCTGGTTCAGTTCACGCACCATGTGCACAGGAAGGCGAACGGTACGTGCCTGGTTCATGATGGCGCGCTCGATACTCTGGCGAATCCACCACGTTGCATAGGTTGAGAATCGAAAACCGCGCTCGGGCTCGAACTTGTCGATGGCGCGCATCAAGCCCAGATTGCCTTCTTCGATGAGATCGAGCAGCACCACGCCGCGGTTGATGTAGTGCTTGGCGATCGACACAACCAGGCGCAGGTTATGTTCGATCATCTTCTGGCGCGCTTCGAAGTTGCCCTGCTTGGCAAGCGTCGCGTAGCGGACCTCTTCCTCGACCGTGAGCAAGGGCCGCGCGCCGATCTGGTTCAGGTAATGCTGCGTCGTGTCGGTGGACAGTTCGGCCGCCAGCACCGTCTTCAGTTCGTCCACAGGATCGGCGGCGGAGGCTGTTCCTTCCGCGCGCTCACCCTCGCCGTCGTCGATCAAGCCGCCCTCGTCTTCGGTGCCGTTAAGCGGCATATCGTCGGAAATATCGTCCGATGGCGTATCGTCGTCGAGAGGATCGTGTGGAGTGCGATTCATTTAGCGGCTTGGCAAAAATTTTGACGGATCGACGGGCTTACCTTGCTGGCGAATCTCGAAATGCAGTTTTACCTCATCCGAATCGGAATTTCCCATTTCTGCAATTTTCTGGCCTTTGGTCACATTTTGATCCTCTTTTACGAAGATGGTTTTGTTGTGCGCATAGGCCGAAAGCAGATTGTTGGAATGTTTGACAATCACGAGATTGCCGTAACCGCGGATGCCGCTTCCAGCATACAGCACTTTGCCGGATCCCGCCGCTAAAACCGGCTGCCCCATCTTGCCGGCAATATCGATGCCCCTCTTGCCTTCGCCGAAGTGACTGATGATCTTGCCTTCGGCCGGCCAGACCCATGCGATGTTCTCGTCCTCGGTAGCGGGAACCGGCGCGGTTTCAGGCCCTTTCTCCGCCGGCTTCGCCTGTTCCGGCCGCGGCGTGGCCGTTGCCGCAGGCGGTGCCTCGGGCTTTTGCAATTCCGCCAACGCGGATTCCGAATAGGGGCGCTTATCGCCCTTCGGCGTGGTCTTGTTCGGAACAGCGCCACCCGGACCCGGGGTCAGCGGTCGAACCTCCACGCCGGACGAAGTAGCGACGCTGCCGGTTTGCGCGGCGCCTTCCGGCGGCAGTACGCGCAATACCTGGTCAACCTTGATGTCGTTCGGATTGGCAAGATTGTTCCAGGCGACGAGGTCGCGATAATTCTGGCCGAAGTCCAGGGCAATCTGGATCAGCGTATCCCCCTTGCGCACCGTGTAGTAGCCGCGCTCGGACTGCTTGGGAGCAGCCGTTGACGGCATCGGCTGAGTTGCGGGCTTGGGCGGCTCCGGCGGCTTCACCGTCACCGGACGATCGATCACCGGCGCGGGCTGGCGCGGTGCAGTCGTACACGCGGCGATCAGCACCGGCAAGGCAGCCAGAAAAACAAGTCGTGCTTTTTTCATTCTCATAAAGTTAACAATTTGGCGACGAACTGTCGGCATGCGTTTCAATCTGAAACAGGATCACGCAACACCGGGACGCAACGGAACGAAGTGGCAATCTTCCAGCGTCGTGTTCGTCCACTCGAACTTCCCGACCCGCTCGATGAGCTGAAGGACCTGGTGGCGGGCGCCGACCGGCGCCACGAGCCTTCCGCCGATGCTGAGCTGTTCGAGCAGTGCCTGCGGAACCTCAAGCCCCGCAGCGGCCAGGATGATACCGTCGAACGGGGCAACCTGAGGCAGCCCAAGCATACCATCTCCATAGTGCAGGCGGATGTTCGCAATCCGCAGCGGACGCAGGTTCGACTTGGCCAGTTCGTGCAAGGGCTTGATGCGCTCGATCGAATAAACCTCCTTTGCCACGAGCGACAGCACGGCCGCCTGGTAACCGCAGCCGGTGCCGATCTCCAGCACCTTGTCCAGCACGCCGCCGTTGGCGTTGGCACGCATCACCTCGATCATCCGCGCCACGATGTAGGGCTGCGAAATCGTCTGGTGATGGCCGATCGGCAGCGATGCATCGATATAGGCCTGGCTCGCCAGCGCAGGCTGGACAAAGAGATGGCGCGGCACGGCATCCAGTGCCGCCAGCACCTTCGCATCCTTGACGCCCTGCCTGGCCACGCGCGCAACCATCGCCGCGCGCACGGCATCCGAAACCAGCGGCTCAGACCGTACGACTGGCGCGACCGGGGCAGCGGGTTGTGACGCGCGTGCCGGGGGAGCCGGCGCCGCACTCGCGCGAACCCGGGCAATATTCTGCGCGGCGTTCTGTGTGGCGGTCTGAGGTGTCGCAACCTTCTGCGAAGACGGCTCCGCACGGCCGGTCTTTGCCGGCTTCTCGACAACGGACGATAGCGGCAACGGAAAGCGCTTGTCCCCGGTTGTCATGACAATCCTTTTTTCAGCACCTCTAGCTGGGAGGTGTGCGTCAAGTCGATCTGCAACGGCGTCACCGACACATAACCCTGCGAGACTGCGTGGAAGTCGGTGCCTTCGCCGGAATCCTTGGCCTTGCCCGCGGGCCCGATCCAGAAGATCTGGCGCCCGTGCGGATCCTCGGTCTTGATGACAGGTTCCGACTCGTGGCGTTTGCCGAGCCGGGTGGCGCGCAAGCCCTTGATCTCTTCGTAAGGCAGGTTCGGGATATTGATGTTCAGCAGATAGGGCTGCTGCAGCATGCCGAAGTCACGCTCGACGAATTCGCGGGCGATGCGGGCAGCGGAATCGACGTGCGCCCAGCCCTTCTCCACCTGCGAGAACGCAATGGCAGGTATGCCGAAGAGGAATCCTTCGGTCGCCGCGGCAACCGTGCCGGAATACAGCGTGTCGTCGCCCATGTTCTGCCCCTGATTGATGCCGGACACGATGAGGTCGGGCTTGAAGGCCAGTCCGCCGGTCAGCGCGACGTGGACGCAGTCGGAGGGGGTGCCGTTGACGAAATAGAAACCGTTTTCCGCGCGGTATACCGAGAGCGGCCGGTCCAATGTCAAGGAGTTCGAACTTCCGGAGCGGTTGCTGTCGGGAGCAACTACCACAACTTCTGCAATGGGCCTGAGCGCATCTGCCAGGGCGATGATTCCTGGCGCAAGGTAACCATCGTCGTTACTAACGAGAATTTTCATAAGCGAATTCTAACCGAAGGGATCATCCCGCCCGGCGTTGTTGTTGACATTTTGCGGCACAGGAATAAAATGAAACGACCGTTCTTTTTTAGCCCAAAACCATCAAGGAGACATAATGAAAGCGATCGTCTGCAAAACCTGGGGACTGCCGGACACACTGGTTGTGGAAGACTTGCCTGATGCCGTCCCGGGACCTGGCGAGGTCGCGATCGATGTCCATGCGGCAGGCGTCAATTTTCCCGACGTGCTGATCATCCAGAACAAATACCAGTTCAAGCCGGAATTGCCGTTCACGCCGGGCAGCGAGCTTGCCGGCGTGGTACGCGCGGTGGGCGAAGGCGTTTCGCATTACAAGCCCGGCGACAAGGTGCTTGCCTTCGTCAACCTCGGTGCTTTTGCGCAGCAGATCTCGGTGCCGGCAAAGGCGGTCGTGCCGCTGCCACCGGGCCTGGATTTCGACACGGCCGCAGCCTTTACGCTGACTTACGGAACGTCGCACCACGCCGTTGTCGACCGCGCGCAGCTCAAGGCTGGTGAGACCATGCTGGTCCTAGGTGCCGCGGGAGGCGTAGGGCTTGCCGCAATCGAGATCGGCAAGGCGCTGGGTGCACGGGTAATCGCGGCGGCGTCGACGGACGAAAAGCTCGCCGTGTGCAAGGAGCACGGCGCGGACGCGACGATCAATTACACGAACGAAGACTTGCGCGAGGCGATCAAGGCCGCGACGGATGGCAAGGGTCCGGATGTGATCTACGATCCGGTCGGCGGCATTTATGCCGAGCCGGCATTCCGGTCCATCGCCTGGCGCGGCCGGTATCTAGTCATCGGTTTCGCCAACGGCGAAATCCCGAAACTGCCGCTCAACCTCCCGCTCCTGAAGGGGGCTTCTCTTGTGGGTGTCTTCTGGGGCGAGTTCGCCAAGCGCGAACCGAAGGCAAACCTGGCGGGCATGATGCAGTTGATGGGCTGGATGGCAGAAGGAAAGATCCGGCCGCACATCTCCGGCCGCTATGCACTCGCCGATACCCCGAAGGCGCTCAATGACATGGCCGCCCGAAAGGTGACCGGCAAGGTGGTGATTCAGCCGCAGAAGTAAGCAGCCCTGCCCTCCTGCCCATGCGCGGGAGGGCTAATCCCCCTCGGCGAGGATCTGGTGCACGTAGGCTGACAGGATCAGCCGGTCGTGGATAGAGACATCGAGGAATTCAAAGCCGTGCTTGTAGCCGTCGCCCCCTTCGGCCGGCGCGACGGACCGCAGCGCCGTCCTCAGGTTAAGGAACTCGTCCTGCCCCGCTGCATGGACCTTGAATTTGATCTGACCCTCTTCCCCCTTCTGTCCGAGAATCTGCTTCAGCGTGCCCGAAGCGCCGCCCATGCTGAGGTCGGTGAGCACCGCCGCGCCCGTTCGCTCCGGGTTATCCAACGTCACCGCGGCAATCAGCTTGACCGCCGCGCGCACACCGCGGCGCACAACCGTGCAGCGGACTTCCTTCGGAAAACCCAGATGCAGGTAGGGATGCGGGGAATGGACGGACTTCACAGCTGAAGTCACGAAGGCATATGCCTTCTTGCCGGAGAACGCGCGCACGATGAAGGTCTGGCCGTCCCGCACGAACTCCAGCTTGCCGTCGACCGACGGCGCCGTGACCAGGACAGTCTTGTTGCGGACGAAGCCGATCAGGCGGACGGTATAGCGGATCGCCGGATTGTCGATCTGCTGCAAATAGAGCGTCTCGCCGACATACCAGCGCACGTCATCCATGCCGACGACCACTTCCTTGCTTGCATTGGCGGCCGCGGCATCGGGCGGCGTTTCCGTCGCCATGGCCGGACGCCGTGAGGTCCCGGCCAGCAACGGGTCCCTCGCCGGTTTGGGGGCCAGGTCCCATGCCGAGTCCTGGATGAAGCCGTTGTTGATCAGCCCGTCGAGCTGGCTCTGGCTCTCCACCACGCAGCCCGCCGCGAGAAGAAGGTTGCCGTGCCAGTCGTAGACCGCCTGAGGCAATGGCTTGCCCACTGCAAGGTCGGCGCCACGCACAGGAACCAAAGAAACCACCGGATCAGCCATGTCCCCTCTTCATTTGCACATGCGGTTACCGCGCACATCGCACGCCGGAAAGTATAGCGAGTCCGTGCATGCGTTTCGGGGACAATGTTACCTTAACCAACCTGCATTGTTGGTGCGTCCTGCTGTGCGTTGCTGAAAAAGGCCTTCGCCACGTTGGCGTCGCGCGTGCGGCTGAAAGGCGGCAGGCTTTGCCAGATGCGCCGGCCGTATGGCTTGGAGATAAGGCGCGGATCGCAGATCATGAGCACGCCGCGGTCCGTTTCGTCGCGGATCAGGCGCCCCGCCCCCTGCTTGAGATTGATGATGGCAGCCGGAAGCTGGTGGTGCACGAAGCCGTTCAGCCCCTTCCGCTCCAGCGCATCGATGCGTGCCGCGAGCACCGGATCGTCAGGCGGTGAAAACGGCAGCTTGTCGATGATGACGAGCGAGAGCGCGTCGCCACGCACGTCCACGCCCTCCCAGAAACTCTGGCTGCCGATGAGCACGGCATTCCCGGCCGCGCGAAAACGGTCGAGCAGCTCGGTGCGGCCCGCCTCTCCCTGCACGAACAAGGGAAACGGCAGCTTGCGCTTGTCGAATTCTTCCCGCAGCCGCTCAGCAGCGCGGTTGACCGCGCGTATCGTCGTGCACAAGAGGAAAGCCCGGCCACCGGACGCCTCGATCATGGGCAGCGCCGCATCGATCACCGCGTCGGTGTAATCCAGGGAGTTCGGCTGCGGCAGGTTCTCGGGAACGTACAACAGGCCTTGCTTACCGTAGTCGAAGGGGCTCGGCCATGACTGTGCCGGCTCGTTCCACAACCCCATCTGCGAGGCATAGTGGTTGAAATCGTTCTTCACCGCGAGCGTGGCGGAGGTGAATATCCAGGCTCGCGGCGATCCCTCGCGCTGCTTGCTGAAGATCGGCGCAATCGACAAGGGTGTCTGGTGCAACTGGAGGGAAGATGAAAAGGCTTCCACCCAAAGCACGCGCTCCTTTTCCGGGGTCAGCGTGTCCGGGTTGGCAGATTGTGCGCCCTCCCATGCGGCCAGCTTGTCCGACAATTCGATGGCCCGCGTGCGGCATTGTTCGATGGTTTCCGCGCGCTCGGCCTGCGTTTCCAGCACGGCGATCATGCCGTGCAGCTCATCCTGCAGCTTTTCGAGCGCCGGGAAAAAGGGACTGGAGGCGGCGATCTGGTTCGCGGCGAGCCGCATGACATCCTGGGGAAAGGCAAGCCGGAGGTCGCGTGCCGCGCGCTCCACCGTCGAGACCACTTTCGCCCAGTCCGCTCCGTCGCGGGCATGCGCCAGGCCCTCGGCGAGCACGTCGCGGCACAATTCGAGGACCTGGGATGTTGAAACCGTCTCGCCGAAGAACAAGGTTGCCGTTTCCGGCAGCTGGTGCGCCTCATCGAAGATGACTGTGTTCGCCGATGGCAGCAGTTCGGCGACGCCGGTATCCCTGAGCGCCACGTCGGCGAAGAAGAGATGGTGGTTGACCACGACGACATCGGCCTGCTGCGCTTCCTTGCGCGCCTTCATGACGAAGCAGTCCTGGTAGTACTGGCACTCGGCGCCCATGCACGTGTCGCGCGTCGAGGTGACGAGATTCCACACGCTCGCCGACTCGGGGACGCGGGATAGCTCGGCCTTGTCGCCGGAGCTGGTGGTCTTCACGAAGCGCGAAATTTCGCGCAGGTAGCCGACGTCCTCGCGCGAGGTCAGGCGCCCGTTCTGCAGCGTACGCTCGAGATGGAAGTGACAGACATAGTTGGCGCGCCCCTTGAGCAGCGCAACCGACACCGGCGCGCTGAGCGCCTTGCGCACGGTCGGGATGTCGCGCAGGTAGAGCTGGTCCTGCAGGTTCTTGGTGCCTGTCGAGAGGATGACCTTCCCGCCCCACAGCAGGGCGGGCACGAGATAGGCGAAGGTCTTGCCGGTTCCGGTGCCTGCTTCGGCGATCAGGGCCGACTGGCTGGCGATCGCCGAGGCAATCGCTTTCGCCATTTCGGTCTGTGACTGGCGAGGCCGAAAGCCGGCCACCGCCTGGCTGAGCGGCCCTTCGATATCAAACAACTGCTCGATGTCGGCGTCGTGGATGCCCGGGTCGGGCGTCGGTGCGGAATTGTCGGTCAAAGCGGTGCGGCGGGCGGGTGATGAAGCGGTCCCGGCGGATCACGCAGGGATATCCGGGACGAGTTGCATTTTCAACAAGGTTATATGATCCTTCAGCTGGAGCTTGCGTTTCTTCAGACGCCGCAACTGGATCTCATCGTGCAGGACATCACGCGCAAGCAGTTCGATCACTGCGTCGAGATCGCGATGTTCTACCTCCAGTTCGACGATTCTTCGCTGTATCTCTTCTGATGGAATCATGATGTCGTTGTTGAATGCGCTCAGTAACTTGTATTTTAAGAGTGAATACCCGGCGCGGCTAGCACTCTTGCACGACGATGCCTATCGGCAACACTACCCCGTGTGTATGAACAAGCATGAAGAGTTGTAACAAAAGGGAACAAGGGTACGTGCGAAATTTTTCGCATGCAATAATTTTTCCCGTCGAAGCGTACTTCCTCCCCCATGAGCCCCTACAAGATCGAAGCAGGCACAGGGCAGCATATCGGCGACCGCAAGGAGCAGCAGGACCGCGCAGCACTGTTCGCCGCCCCGAGAGCGCCCGGTTATGTCCTGGCCATCCTGGCCGACGGGATGGGTGGAATGAGCGGCGGCGCCTTGGCCGCCGAGCAGGTCATCCGTACCGCGAAACAAGCCTTTGACCACTTCTCCCCGTTAACCGACGACGTCGGCAAGATGCTTGAAACGATCGCGCACGATGCGCATACGATCATCAAGCTGACATCCTTCTCCTCGGAGAAAAATCCGCACAGCACGATGGTCGCGCTCGTGATCACCCCTGAACGCAGCGCGGTGTGGGCGCATGTGGGCGATTCCCGCCTGTACCGCTTCGACGGGCCGAATTGCACCGAACGGACAGTAGACCACTCCTATGTTGAAATGCTGGTGCGCGAGGGCAAGCTGTCCCGGGAAGAAGCACGGAACCATCGTCTCTCGAATGTGCTTGTCAGTGCGCTCGGCTCCCATGACCGGGAGCCGCAGGTCACGCTGCGCAGGGTTGACGGACTGAAGGCCGGCGACGCCTTCCTGCTATGCTCGGACGGCCTGTGGCATTACTTCTCGGATGCCGAACTCGGTGCCGCCATTGCGATGAATTCTCCCCGCCAGGCATCGGAAATGCTGATCTCCAAGGCGCGCGAAAGGACGACGGACGCGGCAGGAGACAACTGCACGCTCGCGATCGTCAAACTGGCCGAAGTGCCCGCCGAGCCCAAGGCTTATTCCATCGGAAAAATGAAGCGCGCAGTGTAAAAGCACGTTACTCTGCCTTCCCGTTGCGCTTGCGCTCTTTTTCCGCCTTGCGCTCGGCGACCTTTCTCTGCCGTTCCAGCGCTTCCTGCTGCTTGCGTTCGTAGGCGGCGATGTTCTCGGCACGCTTGGCGGCGTCGGCCGCTTCCTCGGCCTGCCGCTGCTTCATCTTTGCCTCATGCTTTTCGACGCGGTCGTCGAAGATCGTCGTCTGCACCTTCCCCGGCGGATTTGCGGGCGCGTCGGCCTTCGATCCGGGGTCGGCGCCGGGCATGCGGCCATCCCTCTCCTGCCGCTCCTGCCGCTCCTGCCGTTCCTTCTCATCCTTTTCCATGCGTTCGGCAAGCGCCTTGTCGCGCTCCGCCACGCGGGCCTGGCGCTTGAAGGCATTGGCCTCGATTTCCACAGGACGCACCGCCGCCAGCGCAGCACGCCGGCGCTCCTTTGCCTGCTCGATGCAGGAAGTGGCGAAGAACTTCGGATGACATCCCTGCTCATCGGCCAGGTAACGCGCTTCGATGCCGGCGCGCTCAGCCGACGCATCCGCCAGCGCAATGTCAGCCTCACTGACGGAACGGATCGAACCGGGCGGAAAACGCTTGGATACGCTTGCACGTGCTTCGGCGGTGGTCTGTGCAAGCGACGACGTTCCGGAGAGCCCCGCCATCAAGGCGAGAGCGATGGTGATTGTGCAAGTACGCATTCCTGGGCCCCTGTTCATGCCGAATGTCATGCCAGTGATCCGGCGACGTCGCGCCGCTCGCTTTCCATGTATTCCGCGGACTGCATTTCGATGATGCGCGATACCGTCCGATGGAATTCGTTTGCCAGCATGCCTTCCGTATAGAGTTGATCGGGTTCGACCTCGGCGGACATCAGGAGTTTGACCTTGTGGTCGTAGAGGACGTCGACCAGCCAGGTGAAGCGCCGCGCCTCGGAGGACATGGCGGCCGACATCCGTGGCACCGAGGAAAGTATCACCGTGTGGAATTGGCTCGCAATCTCCAGGTAATCGTTCTGCGAACGCGGCCCGCCGCACAGGGTGGCAAAATCGAACCAGATGACGCCGCCGGCGCGACGCAGCGCCTTGATATCGCGCGCCTCGATGCGGATGTGCGGATCCTCGTCCGCGGTTTCGGCCAGGTTGGCGAACGCATTGCGCAGCGCATGGTCGGCGGCGGCCCCCAGCGGCGTGTGATAGGCCTCGACCTGCTCCAGCACCCTCTTGCGGTAATCGACACCCGCATCGACGTTCATCACATCGAGCCTTTCCTTGAGCAAGCCGATCGCCGGCAGGATGCGGTCGCGATGCAATCCGTCAGGATACAAGGCATCCGGCACGTAATTCGACGTCATGACGAAGGTCACGCCGTTATCGAACAGTGCCTTGAGCAGGTTATAGAGGATCATCGCGTCGGCGATGTCCGACACGTGGAATTCGTCGAAGCAGATCAGGCGGTACTTCTTCGCGATGCGTCGCGCCACTTCATCGAGCGGGTCGGCCATGCCTTTCAGGTCGTCCAGCTGGCGGTGCACCCCGCGCATGAATTCGTGGAAGTGCAGGCGCGTCTTGCGCACCACGGGCACGACCGAATAGAAGCTGTCCATCAGAAAGGATTTGCCGCGCCCGACACCGCCCCACATATACAGGCCCCGCGGAACTTCCGGCCGGCTGATCAACCGTTTCAAGCGGTTCGACCGCTGCGACTTGTAGGCGACCCATTCGTCATAGCACTGCTGCAGCCGTTCCACTGCCCGCAACTGCGCCTCATCCGATTGATAGCCGCGCTGCGCGAGCGCGTGCGCGTAAAACTCCCTGACGTTCATATCGACTATTTCGTTGGTTGCTGCCGTCCATGCAGGCTCGCGCCCGACATGAAAATGGGCGAGAGTGTCTCGCCCATTCATGCTGATCGTTGAAACCCGGCAATTCGCGACAATTATGCCTGTATTGCCCGAAGTCGACAGGCGCGCCCCGTCCGGCTTACTGGGGATTCATGTCGACGGTCACCCTCGATGGATACGTGCCGCCGCCGAAACGGACAGGAAAGCTCAATCCCACGCCGACACCGACGTTACCGCCTCCCCCGCCGACCCCGACACCCATGCTGGAGCCGTAGGGATTCGAAGGACGGAAGACGATTTCGGACGTCCGGAAGCCAGGCTTGTTGCAGATCACCCGCAGGTCCCCGTTGGCACTGCCGATGTTCAGGGATGCGGGCGTCACCACGTTCCAGTTGCCGGACCCGGTGCTGACCGCACAATTCGCACCGGTCACCGGCTGTCCGCGCGATACGGTTTCAACCGCGATCACGCCGTCACTCGATCCTGTCGTGGCACATGCGGCGATTGCAAGCGGCAGCAACAGGATCAGGTGACGCATGCGTGGCTCCTTAGAAGTTGAGCGACCTCTTGTCGACCGCCAGTGCGGCTTCCTTGGTCGCCTCGGACAAGGAAGGGTGAGCGTGGCAGATACGGGCGATGTCTTCCGACGAAGCACGGAATTCCATCGCGACGACCGCTTCCGAAATCAGTTCGGAAGCCATCGGCCCGACGATGTGCACGCCGAGGATCTCGTCCGTCTTGGCATCGGCCAGGAACTTCACCATGCCGGAGGTATCGCCGAGGGCGCGTGCACGGCCGTTGGCCATGAACGGGAAGGTGCCTGCCTTGTAGGCGACGCCTTCCGCCTTGAGCTGCTGTTCGGTCTTGCCCACCCACGCAATTTCCGGAGACGTATATATGACCCAGGGAATTGTGTTGAAGTTCACATGTCCGTGTTGGCCCGCAATGCGCTCGGCCACGGCAACGCCCTCTTCCTCAGCCTTGTGGGCCAGCATCGGGCCGCGCACGACGTCGCCCACCGCCCACACGTTCGGCAGGTTGGTCTTGCAATCGCCGTCGACGGCGACGAAGCCGCGCTCATCCAGCTTCAGGCCGATACCCTCGGCGTTCAGGCCGATGGTGTTCGGCACGCGGCCGATGGAGACGATCAGCTTGTCGAAGACAGCCTTCTGCGCATTGCCCTTGTCGTCGGTGTACTCGACGGTCACGTCTTTCTTGCCGGCAGTAATCGCGCCGATCTTCACGCCGAGGCTGATGGCCAGCCCCTGCTTGACGAACAGCTTGTGCGCTTCCTTGGCGATCTGCTCGTCGACCGCGCCGAGGAAGGTCGGCAGCGCTTCCAGCACGGTGACTTCTGCACCGACGCGACGCCACACGCTGCCCATCTCGAGGCCGATCACGCCGGCGCCGATCACGCCCAGCTTCTTCGGCACTTCGCCGATGGCGAGTGCGCCGGTGTTCGACAGGATGAGCTTCTCGTCGAATGCGGCGTTGGGCAGCGCACGCGGATTGGAGCCGGTTGCAACGATGATGTGCTTGCCGGTAATCGTTTCCTCGGTAGCGCCTGCCACCTTGATCTCGTAGCCGTTGGCATCGCCCTTCACGAACGAGCCGCGGCCGTGGAAGAAGGTGACCTTGTTCTTCTTGAACAGGTACAGGATGCCGTCATTGTTCTGCTTGACGATTGCTTCCTTGCGAGCCAGCATCCGGCCCACATCAATGCTCAGGCCCTTGACATCGATGCCGTGGTCGGCGAAGGCATGGCCGGCATGCTCATAGTGTTCGGACGACTGCAGCAGCGCCTTGGAGGGGATGCAGCCCACGTTGGTGCAGGTGCCGCCCGGAGCGGGACCGTTCTTGGCATTCTTCCACTCGTCGATGCAAGCGGTGCTGAAACCCAGTTGTGCAGCGCGAATGGCCGCGACGTAGCCACCGGGACCGCCGCCGATGACGACCACATCAAAATTCTTCGACATATTCTTACCCTATTTTTCCGCGGGAATGGACGACACACACGGAGCAGGAACGTGTCGTGCTCCGTGTGCGCATGGCGTGATGGATTAGAGGTCCAGCAGCAGGCGCGCCGGATCTTCCAGCGCTTCCTTCATGGCGACCAGGCCGAGAACGGCTTCACGGCCGTCGATGATGCGGTGGTCGTAGGACATTGCCAGGAAGTTGATCGGACGGATCACGATCTGGCCGTTCTCTACAACCGGACGCTCCTTGGTCGCGTGCACGCCGAGGATGGCGGATTGCGGCGGGTTGATGATCGGGGTGGACAGCATGGAGCCGAACACGCCACCGTTCGAGATCGAGAAGGTGCCGCCGGTCAGCTCTTCCAGCGTCAGCTTGCCGTCCTTGGCCTTGACGCCGAATTCGGCGATCTTCTTCTCGATGTCGGCGATAGTCATCTGATCGGCATCGCGCAGGATGGGCACCACCAGGCCGCGCGGCGAACCGACGGCGATACCGATGTCGAAATAGCCGTGGTAGACGATGTCGTTGCCGTCGACGGAGGCGTTCAGCACCGGATACTTCTTCAGCGCGGCAACCGCGGCCTTGACGAAGAAGGACATGAAGCCGAGCTTCACGCCATGCTCTTTCTCGAACTTGTCCTTGTACTTGTTGCGCAGGTCCATGACCGGCTGCATGTTCACTTCGTTGAACGTGGTCAGGATCGCATTGGTTGCCTGGGACTGCAGCAGGCGCTCGGCGACGCGCGCACGCAGGCGGCTCATCGGCACGCGCTCTTCCGGACGGTTCGCCAGGTTGGCGAGGCTGACCGGTGCGGCGACTTGCTGCAGGGCCGGCTTGGCAGCAGCGGCAGGAGCCGGTGCGGCAGGTGCGGGCGCCGCCGGCTTGTTCTGCAGGGCGCCGATCACATCACCCTTGGTCACGCGGCCATCCTTGCCGGTGCCCGTTACCTGAGCGGTGGTCATGTTGTTGTCGGCCAGCATCTTCGCAGCTGCCGGCATGGCGATGCCGCTTGCTGCGGCGGATGCGGGAGCAGGTGCCGCGGCGGCGGCTACCGCGGCAGGTGCTGCGGCCGCTGCCGGTGCTGCGGCCGCAGCCGGTGCAGCGGCTGCGCCGGCCTTGGCTTCGGTGTCCAGCTTGGCGATGACTTCGCCGGCGACGACGGTGCTGCCGTCGGCCTTGATGACTTCAACGATCACGCCGGCGTCCGGCGCGGGAAGTTCGAGGACCACCTTGTCGGTTTCGATGTCGATCAGGTTTTCGTCTCGGGCGACGGCTTCGCCTACTTTCTTATGCCACTGCAACAGGGTTGCTTCTGCAACCGATTCCGACAATTGCGGAACTTTCACTTCGATAATTGCCATGTAACTCTCCGTTTCGGGTTGTTCGTGCGGCGCGCCAGCTTCTAGCGCGCCGTCGGGTCTTTATTTCGTCAGGACGAAGCCCTTGAGCTTCGAGAACGCGGTGTCGATCAGCGCCTTTTGCTGCGCGTAGTGCTTGTCGTAGTAGCCGACAGCAGGCGACGCGCTGGCCGGACGGCCGGCATACGCCAGTTTCTGGCCCTCTTCCAGATTCTCGAAGATGTTGTGCTGAATCTGGAACCAGGCACCCTGGTTCTGCGGTTCGTCCTGCGCCCACACCAGTTCCGCGAAGTTCGGGAACTTCTTCAGTTCCGCGGCAAAAGCCTTGTGCGGGAACGGATAGAGCTGCTCGATACGGATGATGGCGACGTCGGACGCAGCGCGCTCCTTGCGTGCATTGACGAGGTCGTAGTAGACCTTGCCCGAGCAGGCGACAACGCGCTTGACCTTCTTCGGATCGATCTTCTCGTCGACCTCACCGATCACGGTCTGGAACTGGCCCTTGGCGAGTTCGGACAGCGGCGAGCCGGCATCCTTGTTACGCAGCAGCGACTTCGGCGTCATGATGACGAGCGGCTTGCGGAACAGGCGGATCATCTGACGGCGCAGCAGGTGGAAAATCTGCGCTGCAGTGGTCGGCTGCACCACTTGCATGTTGTTGTCCGCGCACAGCTGCAGGTAACGCTCCAGGCGGGCGGAAGAGTGTTCCGGACCCTGGCCTTCGTAACCGTGCGGCAGCATCATGACGAGACCCGATGCACGGCCCCACTTCACTTCGCCGGAGCTGATGAACTGGTCGATCACGACTTGCGCGCCGTTGGCGAAGTCGCCGAACTGCGCTTCCCAGATCGTCAGTGCGTTCGGCTCGGCGGTCGAGTAACCGTATTCAAAGCCCAGCACTGCCTCTTCCGACAGCACCGAGTCGATGACGTTGAACGGCGCCTGGCCTTCGGAGATGTTCTGCAGCGGAATGAACGTGCCTGCGTCCCAACGTTCGCGGTTCTGGTCGTGCAACACGGCGTGGCGGTGCACGAAGGTGCCGCGGCCGGCGTCCTGGCCAGTGAGGCGGACGGCATAACCGGAAGCCACGAGCGAGGCGTAGGCGAGGTGTTCGCCCATGCCCCAGTCGAGGTTCAGTTCGCCACGGCCCATGGCGGCACGGTCGGCGAGCACCTTCTCGACCAGCGGGTGCAGCTTGAAGTTTTCCGGCACGGTGGTGATGCGGGCGGCCAAGCGCTTCAGTTCTGCCAGCGGCACCGCGGTGTCGGCGGCGTCGGTCCACTTGCGGTTGAGGAAAGGCATCCAGTCGACTGCGTACTTGCTCTTGAAGTTCGAGATGACCGGATCGACGGTGTGCTTGCCTGCGTCCATCGCATCGCGATAGGCCTTGACCATGGCGTCGCCGTCGTCGGCGGCGATGGTGCCCTGGGCGGCGAGCTTGTCCGCGTACAGCTTGCGGGTGCCCGGATGCTTGCCGATCTTCTTGTACATCAGCGGCTGGGTCAGTGCCGGGGTGTCCTGCTCGTTGTGGCCCAGCTTGCGGAAGCAGATGATGTCGACGACCACGTCCTTCTTGAATTCGAGGCGGAAGTCCAGAGCGATCTGGGTAGCCAGAATGACGGCTTCCGGATCGTCGCCGTTCACGTGCAGCACCGGCGCCTCGATCATCTTGACGACGTCGGAGCAGTACAGCGTCGAACGCGAGTCGCGCGGGTCGGAGGTGGTGAAACCGATCTGGTTGTTGATCACGATGTGAACCGTGCCGCCCGTGCCGTAGCCGCGGGTCTGCGCCAGGTTCAGGGTCTCCATCACAACACCCTGGCCAGCGAAAGCGGCGTCGCCGTGGACCAGGATCGGCATGACTTGCGAGCCGTCCTTGTCGCCGCGGCGGTCCATGCGGGCCTTGACCGAACCCTCGACCACCGGGTTGACGATTTCCAGGTGCGACGGGTTGAATGCCAGCGACAGGTGCACCGGGCCGCCGGGCGTGGAAACGTCGGAGGAGAAGCCCTGGTGGTACTTCACGTCGCCGGCCGGCAGGTCGTCGGCGTGACGGCCTTCGAATTCGGCGAACAGGTCTTGCGGCATCTTGCCGAGCGTGTTGACCAGGACGTTCAGACGGCCGCGGTGGGCCATGCCGATGACGATTTCCTGGACACCCTTTTCGCCGGCGCGCTGGATGGTCTCATCCAGGGATGCGATGAAGCTTTCGCCGCCTTCCAGCGAGAAGCGCTTCTGGCCGACGTAACGGGTGTGCAGATAGCGTTCGAGGCCTTCGGCCGCAGTCAGGCGGTCGAGGATATGCTTTTTCTTCTCGGGCGAGAAATTCGGGGTGGAACGGACCGATTCGAGGCGCTCCTGCAGCCAGCGCTTCTGTGCAGGGTCGCTGACGTACATGAACTCGGCGCCGATCGAACGGCAGTAGGTGTCGCGCAATGCCTGCAGCAAGTCGCGCAGCGAAGCGGTTTCCGGACCGAAGTACGTGTTGCTGACGTTGAACACGATGTCTTGGTCGGCATCGGTGAAACCGTAGAAGCTCGGTTCCAGTTCCGGGATGTTGGGACGTTCCTGGCGCTGCAGCGGGTCGAGGTTGGCCCAGCGGTTGCCGAGGAAGCGGTAAGCGGCGATCAGCTGCGTGACGGCCACGCGCTTGCGGCCCATTTCGGCGTCGGCGGAGGCGGTGACGGTGCGGATCGGGCCTTGCTTGGCGCGTTCGGCAAACGATGCGATCACGGGCGCGTGGGCGACGTCAGGCTTGTTCGTGCCGTCGACGGCGGGAACGTTCTGCATCGCGTCGAAATATGCGCGCCAGTTGTCGGGAACGGAACCGGGATTGTTGAGATACGCTTCGTACAGTTCTTCGACGTACGGTGCGTTGCCTCCAAACAGATATGAATTGGAGAAGTACTGCTGCATCATCTTGCTCACCTTTCTTCGCGTTTCGCGAGATTAGCGGGTTAATCTAACCTTCCGCGACACGGCCTGACCGGTTAGCGGATCGCACATCAAGTTGTGGGGGGAAGGGCTGCGTGACCTGAAGTGTTACGAACCGCGAGCATATCATATTTATCAAGGTCAACGTGCGGATCGGCGGCCATTTTGCGCCGCCTGCAACGCCATTTTTCCAGCGGTCAAAATACTTGTTGAAAGGGCTATCCAGGCACGCAAGAAATACGATTTGAACGGTCGTGCGAAACGCCCTGCCCTCTTCTCTTCGGTGCGCCGCGGACAAGAAAAAACCCGCGGGAACCAGGTTCCTGCGGGTTTTCCTTTTTCGATCCGGGGCAGCAGCCCCGGGCACGTGCATCGCGATTAGCCGCGCTTGGCCATCGGCGGAACGTCGCGCTTCGTGGAGCCGACGAACAGCTGGCGCGGACGGCCGATCTTCTGTTCCGGATCGGAGATCATCTCGTTCCACTGGGCGATCCAGCCGACGGTACGAGCCATCGCGAAGATACCGGTGAACAGCGAGACCGGGATACCCAGCGCGCGCTGGACGATGCCGGAGTAGAAGTCGACGTTCGGGTAGAGCTTGCGCTGGACGAAGTAGTCGTCTTCCAGGGCGATCTTTTCCAGTGCCATTGCAAGCTTGAACAGCGGGTCGTCGTGCAGGCCCAGTTCGTTCAGCACTTCGTGGCAGGTTTCCCGCATCAGCTTGGCACGCGGGTCGTAGTTCTTGTAGACGCGGTGACCGAAGCCCATCAGCTTGACGTTGGAGTTCTTGTCCTTGACCTTGGCGATGAATTCGCCGATGCGCTCGACGCCGCCTTCGCGCTGGATGTCTTCCAGCATGTTCAGCGCGGCTTCGTTCGCGCCACCGTGCGCCGGGCCCCAGAGGCAGGCGATACCGGCAGCGATACAGGCGAACGGGTTGGCGCCGGAGGAGCCGGCCAGGCGGACCGTCGAGGTCGACGCGTTCTGCTCGTGGTCGGCGTGCAGGATCAGGATGCGGTCGAGCGCGCGCACCAGGACGTCATTGACCTTGTACTCTTCGCACGGGGTCGAGAACATCATGCGCATGAAGTTGGCGCTGTAGGACAGGTCGTTGCGCGGGTACACGAACGGCTGGCCGACGGAATACTTGTACGACATCGCGACCAGCGTCGGCAGCTTGGCGATCAGGCGGATTGCCGACACTTCGCGGTGATGCGGATCGTTGATGTCCAGCGAGTCGTGGTAGAAGGAGGACAGCGCGCCCACGGTGCCGACCAGCACCGACATCGGGTGCGCGTCGCGACGGAAGCCGCGGAAGAAGAATTGCATCTGCTCGTGCACCATCGTGTGGTTGGTCACGGTGCTAACGAACTTCTGCTTCTGGGCCGCGTTCGGCAGTTCGCCGTTGAGCAGCAGGTAGCAGGTCTCGAGGAAGTCGCAGTTGACTGCGAGTTGCTCGATCGGATAGCCGCGATACAGCAACTCACCCTTGTCGCCGTCGATGTAGGTGATCGAGGAATTGCAGGCGGCAGTCGACATGAAGCCGGGGTCATACGTGAACTTGCCCGTAGCGCCGTACAGCTTGCGGATGTCGATCACATCCGGGCCGATGGTGCCCTTGTAGATCGGGAGGTCCAGCGACGGGGAACCGTCGGAGAACGACAGGGTTGCTTTGGTATCAGAGTTGGTCATGTCTCTTCCTTCTAGTGAGGAGGGGTGAGTCGATTGCAAAAAAAACCGAATTACAAAAACCTACCGGCGTCAGGCAGCACGCAGTCGTGCCAGCAGCGCATGGACGTGCGGCAGATCGGTGTCGCCGGACGGCTCCTTGCGCGCCAGCAGCAAGTCCATCAGTTCGTTGTCGGCCAGGTCCATCAAACGGGAAAACGCATCCACCTCTTCGTCGGTCAAGGTGGCTTCATGCGCGTCGAGAAAACGCGTGATGATCAGGTCGTTTTCGAGCAGGCCGCGCCGCGCCCTCCAGCGCAGGCGCGCACGCTTGATGGGGTCGGCTTGATGATTGGCAGACATAATTCCTCATTCGCTCTATTTCAGGAACCCTCCGGAATGACTACCGGAAGGCTCATGAAATAAGGCGGAAGCAGTACGCGCTTCCGCCCTTGTCTTGCAATTACACCGCGCGGCGAACCATCAGTTCCTTGATCTTGCCGATCGCGCGCGTCGGGTTCAGCCCCTTCGGGCAAACGTCGACGCAGTTCATGATCGTGTGGCAACGGAACAGGCGGTACGGATCTTCCAGGTTGTCCAGGCGCTCGTTGGTCGCCTGGTCGCGGCTGTCGGCAATGAAGCGATAGGCTTGCAGCAGACCGGCCGGGCCGACGAACTTGTCCGGGTTCCACCAGAACGACGGGCAGGACGTCGAGCAGCATGCGCAGAGAATACACTCATAGACGCCGTCGAGTTCTTCACGTTCAGCCGGCGACTGCAGGCGCTCTTTCTCCGGCGGAATGGTGTCGTTGATCAAGTACGGCTTGATCGAGTGGTACTGCTTGAAGAACTGGGTCATGTCCACGATCAGGTCGCGGATGACCGGCAGGCCCGGCAGCGGACGCAGCACGATGGGCTCGGTCAGCTCGTTCAGGTTGGTGGTGCAGGCCAGGCCGTTCTTGCCGTTGATGTTCATCGCGTCGGAGCCGCACACGCCTTCACGGCAGGAGCGGCGCAGGGCCAGCGAGTCGTCCACATCGGCCTTGATGCGCTGGAGCGCGTCCAGCAGCATCTTGTCGGTGTCCTGCAGGGTCACCGTCAGATCCTGCATGTAAGGCTTTTCGTCCTTGTCCGGATCGTAACGGTAGATTTGGAATTTCAGAGTACGTGCCATTTTCTTACCTTAGAAAGTACGTGCCTTAGGCTTGAAGGTTTCAACGGTCAGCGGCTGGGTGTTGACCGGCTTGTAGTCGAGGCGGTTGCCCTCGGAGAACCACAGCGTGTGCTTCATCCAGTTCTCGTCGTCGCGCTTTTCGTAGTCGCGATGCGCGTGCGCGCCGCGGGATTCCTTGCGCGCTGCTGCAGAGATGATGGTTGCCTTGGCAGTTTCAATGAGATTGTCCAGCTCGAGCGCTTCGACGCGCGCGGTGTTGAATACCTTCGACTTGTCCTTGAACGAAACGTGCTTGCGGCGCTCGTCGAGCTCGATGATCTTCTTGACACCGGTCTGCAGCAGTTCGTCGGTACGGAACACGCCGCAGTATTGTTGCATGGTCGAGCGGATGGCGTTGGCGACGTCCTGCACGCGCTCGGAACCGGTGCTGGTCTCGAGGCGGGCAAGGCGTTCCATCGCGCGGTCGGCGGCGTCCGCCGGCAGCGCCTTGTGGCTCTTCTGCTTGAGGTTCTGGGCAACGATGTGGTTACCGGCGGCGCGGCCGAATACGACGAGGTCGAGCAGCGAGTTGGTGCCGAGGCGGTTCGCGCCGTGCACGGAGACGCAGGCGCATTCGCCGATGGCATACATGCCATTGACAACTTCCTTCATGCTGCCGTTCTTCGGTGCAACGACCTGGCCGTTGATGTTGGTCGGGATGCCGCCCATCTGGTAGTGGATGGTCGGGACGACCGGGATCGGTTCCTTGGTGGCGTCGACGTTGGCGAACTTGTGGCCGATTTCGAGAATCGACGGCAGGCGCTTCTTGATGGTGTCGGCGCCGATGTGGCGCAGGTCGAGCAGCACGTGGTCCTTGTTCGGACCGCAGCCGCGGCCTTCCTTGATTTCCTGGTCCATCGAGCGGGACACGAAGTCACGCGGCGCCAGGTCCTTCAGCGTCGGTGCGTAACGCTCCATGAAGCGCTCGCCGTTGGCGTTGATCAGGATACCGCCCTCGCCTCGCACGCCTTCGGTGATCAGCACGCCGGCACCGGACACGCCGGTCGGGTGGAACTGCCAGAACTCCATGTCCTGCAGCGGCAGGCCCGCACGAGCAGCCATGCCCATGCCGTCGCCGGTGTTGATGAAGGCGTTGGTCGAGGCGGCGAAGATGCGGCCTGCGCCACCGGTGGCGAACAGGGTGGTCTTGGCTTCGAGGATCATCACGTCGCCGGTTTCCATTTCCAGCGCGACGACGCCGAGGATGTCGCCATCCTGGTCGCGGATCAGGTCGATCGCCATCCACTCGACGAAGAAGTGAGTCTTGGCGCGGACGTTACGCTGGTACAGGGTGTGCAGCAGTGCGTGGCCGGTACGGTCGGCGGCGGCGCAGGCGCGCTGCACCGGCTTCTCGCCGAAGTTGGCGGTGTGGCCGCCGAACGGACGCTGGTAAATGGTGCCGTCCGGATTGCGGTCGAAAGGCATGCCGAAGTGTTCGAGTTCGTACACGACCTTCGGCGCTTCGCGGCACATGAATTCGATCGCGTCCTGGTCGCCGAGGTAGTCCGAGCCCTTGACGGTGTCGAACATGTGCCAGTACCAGTTGTCCTCGGACATGTTGCCGAGGGAAGCGCCGATGCCGCCCTGGGCAGCGACGGTGTGCGAACGGGTCGGGAAAACCTTCGAAAGGACGGCGACGTTCAGGCCGGCTTCTGCCAGTTGCAGGGAAGCGCGCATGCCGGAACCGCCGGCGCCGACGATTACCGCATCAAAACGGCGTACGGGAAGTTTTTGCTTGATTGCTGCCACGATTACATTCTCCAGATAATCTGCGCGGCCCAGCCGGCGCAACCGATCAGCCACAGGATGGTGGCAACGTGAAATACGAGACGAAGACCGACCGAAACGGTCACATAGTCCATCCAGACGTCACGCATGCCAACCCAGGCGTGGTACAGCAGCGAAAGGAAGGTAACGAAGGTCGCGATCTTGAACCACTGCTGCGCGAAGAGACCCGCCCAGCCTTCGTAGGAGAAGTTGCTACCCGAGAGAAATGCCACCAGCAGGATGACCGTGTACACCGCCATCACAATGGCGGTCAGGCGTTGCGCCAGCCAGTCACGAAGGCCGAAGTGTGCGCCGACGACGAGGCGCTTCGGTCCGATATTATTATTTGCCATTTTAGAAAGCTCCGAACAATTTCAATGCAACCAGCGCGGTCAGCGGCAGGCTCACTGCGAACACGCCAACGGCTGATTTGCGGCCGCTGTCCTTGTCCAGGCCGATGTGCATGTCCATGAACAGGTGGCGGACGCCGGCGCAGAAGTGGTGCAGGTAGGACCAGACCAAGGCCAGGATGACCAGCTTGACGAACCAGTGGGAGGTGAATCCCTTGAAATATTCGAAGGAGATTTCTGACGTCAGGCTCTTGTCGAGCAGGTACAGAACGAAGGGGATCAGCAGGAACATCAGCATGCCGCTGACGCGATGCAGGATCGATACGATACCGGCCAACGGCAGCCGGTAGTGGCGCGTCTGAGCAAAGCTCATTACGCCATATTTGCGCCGGTTTTTGTTCACGGCTTCGGACATGACATTACCTCCCAGGGCTTGAAAATCCCGTAATTTTCGCCGATTTTGTGCATCACACCAATAGCAAGCTTCGCCGCAAGCACATTTTCCACTTGTCAAGCGTGGCAATCCGCTATTGCAAAATCGACTGCTCTATCAATCTCAACTCAGTTCGTTCTGGTAGTGATGTCGGTCAGTCAAGTACAACCCGCGACGCACCTCCACGGGTCTGTCGCCATAGGTGTACGAGACTCGCTCCACGCTCAGCAGAGGCGTTTGCTTCCCGACATTCAGCAACTCAGCCGTCCACTCGTCTGCACTGACCGCACGGATCTTTTCGGTCGCGCGGATCATGCGCGTGCCGAACTCGGTTTCGAACAATCCGTACATCGGCCCCTTGTACTCGACAAGGCGCTCGGCCGTCAGGCCCTTGAAGATCACACCCGGGAGCCAGAGCTCCTCGACGATGGTCGGCGCACCGTCGAACGACTGCACGCGCTTGATGAAAATGACGGAATCACCCGACTTGATATCCAGCAGGCGCGCAACTTCTGCGGGCGCTCTCAGTCTCTTGACCTCAAGGATTTTATTGTCGGCATAGTGCGGCTCGCCGGCGTCCGGCATGAGCCTGAGGAATCGGTATTGCGCACGCGCTTCGTGGTGCGTGGCAACAAAGGTGCCTTTGCCCTGGCGGCGCACCACCAGGTTTTCCGCAGCCAGTTCATCGATCGCCTTGCGGACCGTCCCCTGGCTGACTTTGAATCGATTGGCGAGTTCCACTTCGCTCGGAATCAGCTCGCCCGGCTTCCACTCGCCAGACTGCAGGCTCTGAGTGATCAGTGCCTTGATCTGCTGATAGAGAGGGCTGAATGTGGGGGAGCTTCCGGAAGAGGATAGACCAGCCCCTGCGCCAGGCGCACCGTTGGGTGTCAGGTTGGTCGGGGCTGAACTCATAATCAGCGATTTCACCACAAAACCCCGATTGCCGTCCAGCAAAATGTATAACTGATATGTCTTATATAAGATATAAGATAGTCATTGACAGACCGATCATGCAAGCATACACTCGCCTGCAACATTTGCAGGATGCAAGCCCGCGAGAAGCTCCGGTTATTGCGACGCACCATCCCAGGCGTGGCCAGGGAACCAGCGGTGATCAGGTGTGGAATCGAGCGTATTATTACAGGCTTGCAGAAGAATTCATACGATTTCTGTTTTCATTCCCACTTGGAGATTCAACATGGCTAAAGCCCCTATGCGCGTTGCCGTCACCGGCGCCGCCGGCCAAATCGGCTATTCCCTGCTGTTCCGCATCGCCAACGGCGACATGCTGGGCAAAGACCAGCCGGTCATCCTGCAATTGCTCGAAATCCCGGATGAGAAGGCCCAGAAGGCGCTCAAGGGCGTGATGATGGAGCTCGACGACTGCGCATTCCCGCTGCTGGCCGGCATGACCGCACACAGCGACCCGATGACCGCATTCAAGGATGCCGACGTCGCCCTGCTGGTCGGCGCCCGTCCGCGCGGCCCGGGCATGGAGCGCAAGGACCTGCTCGAAGCCAATGCACAGATCTTCACGGTGCAGGGCAAGGCGCTCGACGCCGTCGCCTCGCGCAACGTCAAGGTGCTGGTGGTCGGCAACCCGGCCAACACCAACGCCTACATCGCCATGAAGTCGGCCCCCAACCTGCCGGCCAAGAACTTCACCGCCATGCTGCGCCTGGACCACAACCGCGCGCTGTCCCAGCTCGCCGCCAAGGTCGGCAAGCCGATCACCTCGATCGAGAAGCTGTGCGTGTGGGGCAACCACTCCCCGACCATGTACGCCGACTTCACCCACGCCACCGTCGACGGCCAGCCGGCGAAGGCACTGGTGAACGACGAAGCATGGACCAAGGACGTCTACCTGCCGACCGTCGGCAAGCGCGGCGCCGCCATCATCGAGGCACGCGGCCTGTCCTCCGCCGCTTCCGCAGCCAATGCAGCGATCGACCACGTGCGTGACTGGGTGCTGGGCACCAACGGCAAGTGGACCACGATGGGCATCCCGTCCGACGGCTCCTACGGCATTCCCGAAGGCACCATGTTCGGCTTCCCGGTCACGACCGAGAACGGCGAATACAAGATCGTCCAGGGCCTGCAGATCGACGCCTTCTCGCAAGAGCGCATCAACCTGACGCTGAAAGAGCTGCAGGAAGAGCGCGATGGCGTGAAGCACCTCGTCGGCTGATCACTGTGACATCAGGACAAACGGCGCACGCCGTTTGTCCTCCCCGGTTCCACCTCCCCTCCCTCCTGTTCCCGCCAAAGCACCCATGCATCCATCCGAGGTCTTGTTCCAGGGCAAACACAAGCCAGTATCGATTCCGGTCTGCGACCATTACGCCGGTTCCGAAAAGCTGATGCAAAAGTCGATTGTCTTGCAGCAAGAACTTGGGCCCGTTTTCGACATCACCCTCGATTGCGAAGACGGTGCGGCCGCCGGCAATGAAGAAGCGCACGCGAAACTTGTCGCTTCGATCATCGCGAGCGAAGACAACCGCTTCAACCGTATCGGCGTACGCATCCACGACGTCACGCACCCGTGCTTCGAGCAAGACATCGCGACGATTGTCACGAAGGCCACCGCGAAGCGCCTCGCCTACCTCGTCGTGCCGAAAGTCGATAGCGTCGATGATGTGACGCGCGCCATTGACGCCATCAACACGCACGCGAAAAAATACGGCCGCAAGAACCTCCCGATCCATGTCCTGATAGAAACCCACGGTGCGCTGCGCGACGTGCACGCTATCGCCGCCTTGCCGCAGGTGGAATGCCTGTCGTTCGGCATCATGGATTTCGTCTCGGCCCACTACGGCGCCGTGCCCGGCACCGCCATGCGCTCTCCGGGACAGTTCACCCATCCGCTGGTCACGCGCGCCAAGCTCGAGATCGCCGCCGCCTGCCACGCCCACGGAAAAGTGCCGTCGCACAACGTGACGACCGAAATCAAGGACACCTCCGTGGTTGCCAGCGATGCCACACGGGCATCCGGTGAATTCGGTTACACCCGGATGTGGAGCATCCACCCCAACCAGATCAAACCCATCCTGAAAGCCTTGGCGCCGCGCAGCTCGGAAGTGAACGAAGCCGCCGCCATCCTGAGTGAGGCATTCGCGACACAATGGGGCCCGATACAATACAACGGCAAGCTCCACGACCGGGCCAGTTACCGGTACTATTGGGCGATACTGCAGCGCGCGAAAGCGAGCGGCATGCCGGTCCCGGAATCCGCCGGGAGTTTTTTGTAGAAGGTGCGACGCTGACAACATGAAGAGGCGCGCATCCCATTGGAGACACATAGCATGAAGTCAGTCACAGCACTCGCACTCTTGATTGCCGGACTTGCGGTAATTGCCCAGCCGGCAATGGCCAACACCCCCACCTCCAACGAGGTTTCGAAGAAGGCGACGGCAAAGAAGGCGGCTGCTGCCAAGAAGGAAGCACAGGCCGAGGACGACGACCAGCCGGACGTCAAGAACATGAAGGCCACCGCCTTCGATTGCGAACTCGGCAACAAGCTCACGATTTATTCCGATGCGGCGGACGAACAGCAGATCGCCCTGCACTGGAACAAGCGCATGCACCGCATGCAGCGCGTCAGCACTACCACCGGCGCCCACCGTTTTGAGAATGCCAAGAACGGGCTGGTATGGATCGGCATCCCTGCCAAGGGCATGCTGCTCGACTCGAAGAAGGGCAAGCAGCTCGCCAACGAGTGCCGCAGCCCGGAACAGCAGGCGCAGAAAATGGCGGAGGGCTGACGCAGTAAACATCGCGCAGGGCGGAAGCGCCCTGCCCGCATGCTCCACGTGCTCGCTTTGTCAGAATTTGTCAGCAGAATTTGTCAGCAGAATTTGTCAGCAGAATTTGTCAGCAATTGTCAGCAGTTCAGTTCTAATAATCCCAAGGAGAGGCTATGTCCACCAATACTCTGAACACGCTCAAGGAATTCAAGATCTCGGGTTCCAAGAAAGGCAAGTTTTACTCCCTGCCCGCTCTTGAGAAGGCGCTTGGCGTGAACATCTCGCGCCTGCCGGTATCGATCCGCATCGTGCTGGAATCGGTGCTGCGCAACTGCGACGGCAAGAAGGTGACGGAAGAGCACGTGAAGCAGCTGGCCAACTGGGCGCCGAACGCAGCGCGCGTCGACGAGATCCCTTTCGTGGTGGCCCGCGTCGTGCTGCAGGACTTCACCGGCGTACCTCTCCTCGCCGACCTCGCTGCAATGCGCGGCGTTGCCTCGAAAATGGGCAAGAAGCCCAAGAACATCGAGCCGCTGGTACCGGTCGATCTCGTGGTGGACCACTCGGTGCAGATCGACCACTACCGCGACCAGAATGCACTCGACCTGAACATGAAGCTGGAATTCCAGCGAAACAACGAGCGCTACCAGTTCATGAAATGGGGCATGCAAGCCTTCGACACCTTCGGCGTCGTGCCGCCGGGCTTCGGCATCGTGCACCAGGTCAACCTGGAATACCTGGCCCGCGGCGTGCACCAGAAGGAAGGCGTGTTCTATCCGGATACCCTGGTCGGCACCGACTCGCACACGACGATGATCAACGGCATCGGTGTCGTTGGCTGGGGCGTGGGCGGCATCGAGGCGGAAGCGGGGATGCTCGGCCAGCCGGTCTACTTCCTGACGCCGGACGTGGTCGGCGTGAACCTCACTGGCGCGCTGCGCGAAGGCGTGACCGCGACCGACCTCGTGCTGACCATCACCGAGATGCTGCGCAAGCACAAGGTGGTCGGCAAGTTCGTCGAATTCTTCGGCGAAGGCACCGCCTCACTGTCCACGACCGATCGCGCAACGATTGCGAACATGGCGCCGGAGTACGGCGCGACGATGGGCTTCTTCCCGGTGGACGAAGCGACCATCGAGTACTTCAAGGGCACCGGCCGAACCAAGCAGGAGATCGACGCCTTCGAATCCTATTTCAAGGCGCAGAACCTGTTCGGCATCCCGATGGCAGGCGACATCGACTACACCAGCGTCGTCTCGCTCGACCTCGGTACCGTTGCTCCGTCGCTGGCCGGCCCCAAGCGTCCGCAAGACCGCATCGAGATCGGCAACGTCAAGGCAACCTTCTCCGACCTCTTCAGCAAACCGGTGGCGGAGAATGGTTTCAACAAGAAGCAGGAAGACCTGGACGCCGAGTACGAAACCGCGAACGGCATCAAGATCCGTAACGGCGATGTGCTGATTGCCGCGATCACTTCCTGCACCAACACCTCGAATCCGAGCGTGCTGCTGGCCGCCGGCCTGCTGGCGAAGAAGGCGGTGGAAGCCGGCCTGACCGTGGCGCCGCATATCAAGACCTCGCTCGCCCCGGGCTCGCGCGTCGTGACCAAGTACCTCGAAGCGGCCGGCCTGCTGCCCTACCTTGAGAAGCTGGGCTTCGGCGTCGCCGCCTATGGCTGCACGACCTGCATCGGCAATGCGGGCGACCTGACGCCGGAAATCAACGAAGCCATCGTCAAGAACGACATCGTGGCCTCGGCGGTGCTGTCCGGCAACCGCAACTTCGAAGCGCGCATCCATCCGAATATCCGCTCCAACTTCCTGGCCTCGCCGCCGCTGGTCGTCGCCTACGCGATCGCCGGCAATGTGACTAGGGACCTGATGACCGAGCCTGTCGGCAAGGGCAAGGACGGCAAGGACATCTATATCGGCGACATCTGGCCGACGTCGACGGAAGTCGCCAAGCTGATGAAGTTTGCGATGAACGCCAAGACCTTCACGGAAAACTACGCCGAAGTGAAGAGTGCCCCTGGTACGCTGTGGGAACAGATCCGTGGCGTGGCGACCGGCGAAGTCTACAACTGGCCGCAATCCACCTACATCGCCGAGCCGCCTTTCTTCGAGGGCTTCGACATGCAGCCGAAAGGCACGGCCGCCAGCATCAGCGGCGCCCGCGCGCTGGGTGTGTTCGGCGACTCGATCACGACCGACCACATCTCCCCGGCAGGCTCCATCAAGGAAACCAGTCCGGCCGGCAAGTGGCTGCTGGAGAACGGCGTGCTGAAGGCCGACTTCAACTCCTACGGCTCGCGCCGCGGCAACCACGAGGTGATGATGCGCGGCACCTTTGCCAACGTGCGCATCAAGAACCTGATGATCCCGCCGAAGCAAGACGGTTCGCGCGTCGAAGGCGGCCTGACGATCCACCAGCCGAGCGGCGAGCAGATGTCGATCTACGACGCCGCGATGAAGTACATCAACGACGGCGTGCCGACGATGGTGTTCGCCGGCGAAGAGTACGGCACCGGATCCTCCCGCGACTGGGCGGCCAAGGGCACGCAACTGCTGGGCGTGAAGGCGGTGGTGGCGCGTTCCTTCGAGCGCATCCACCGTTCCAACCTGGTCGGCATGGGCGTGCTGCCGCTGCAGTTCCTGGGTGACGACAGCGTGCAATCGCTGGGCATCACCGGCGACGAGACCTTCGACCTGGTCGGCCTCGAAGGCGAGATCAAGCCGCAGCAGCAAGCCACGCTGGTGATCCGCCGCCCCAACGGCGACACGCAGGAAGTCAAGCTCCTGCTTCGCATCGACACGCCGATCGAAGTCGACTACTACAAGCACGGCGGCATCCTGCCGTTCGTGCTGCGCCAGCTGCTTGCTGCATAACATGCAAGCAAGCTGTAAGGATAGACGGGTAGGCTTGTAGAAAGTGAAACGCCGGAACCATCCGGCGTTTTTTCAGGATTCAATACTCGGAGACATCAATCATGTGGAAAATTTTCGTAGGCTTCATCGCTTTTGCCCTCCTCGCCCTGTTCGTGATCATGAAGGGTGGCGACAAGGTGGACATGCAGGGTGAAGCCGGTCATGGCGTGCCGTCGTCCTCGGATCATGCCTCGACACCGGCGGCTCCTGCCGCTGCGCCCGGCGCCCCCGCAGCACCCGGGGCAGCACCTGCTGCACCCGGCGCTGCCCCGGCGGCATCGGAACCGGCTGCCTCCAAGTAAAGCTTTCCGCGCCGCAAGCCGCATGGAACCCCATGCGGCTTTTTTATTTTTTGCGCATATACTGATCCATGACGACCCCAACGCGTCGTCCGCTTCACAAGCAGCAAGTCCTCGCGCGCTAATGACTGTATTTTGGTAGGTCGTTATCGAATCTACTACAATACGTTTCCATTGCTTCACTCTCATTCCGTCATGCGCCGTCACTCCAAAAGTTCATCCAACAAGCTGTCCGCCGACAGCCAACGACTCGTCTCCATTGCGCAAGGCATGGCGCAGGCCTCGAGCCGCCTGGAGGAGCGCATATGGGAGCATTCGCTGGACGGGCTGATCTACAAGACGCTCAAGGGCGCGCACCAGGAGACGATCGACGCCGCGCTCGAACACCTGTTCCGCTCGGACCTGCCGGCCTACGACATTCTGCTCGAAGCAGTCGAAGCCGGAAGCGAGTCCTGTTCCGTGGAGCACGACGGCGCCCAGTACCATGCGTTGCTGATCGCGCTGCCCATCCTCGCGTGGACCCGCTTCTCGATCGCTTCGGGGAGCGTCTCGGAAGACTTGCGCCGCGCTTTGGGCGCTCACCTGCACGGGCATATCCTGGCCACCGACGTGCGACTGGCCATGGCACCGACCCTGTACGCCATCGACCAGCTGCCGCGCAATCACGCCGAAACCTTCGCCCTCACCCAGAAGCTGGCCCAGGCCGCCGTGAAAGGCACCCAGATCCGTCCGCTGTCGAATGCGCCGGAAACCGCGCCTTTCCTCGCCGACACCCGCTATCTGCTGGCAGCGGTGGCAGCCCCGGCGGGCACGCCGCTCTTCGGTTGGCAGGAAAGCCTGCATCCGTCGGCGCGCGAACTCGCCCTTGAACAGTGGCGTGCGCAGGCAATGCCGAACATCGCGTCGCTCTTGCCTGGATGCGGCATCGAGCTGCTCATGCCGGAAGCCTACTATGTGGCCTGCCGCGAAGCAGACAAGCAGATTCGCCCCGCCTCCATTCGCGCCGCCGTGCATTACCTGACCAATACCCTGGGCATCGAGCCGGCCGGCCTGCGCGCCGTCATCGGCAGCTTCAGCGAGGAGCCGGTGGGCGGGCGCGTCGACGAATACCGCATCGGCTTCACGATGCGCCAGAACCTCGAAGTGATTTATGGCGTGGTATGGCCGCTCTATGACCAGGAAGACGAGGATGAAGCCGCCGTCACGAGCTTCGAATCGCTGACCACGCCGGAGATCCTCGACACCAACCTGCGCACACCGCTGGAAGAAATCATCGCCTTGCTGCGCAGCTGCGGCGTCACTCACATCAAGCGCCACGGCGAACGCTTCCCGATGGAGTTCTGCGACGATTGCGGCGCACCGCTCTATCCCGACCCCGACGCGGAGCTGGTGCACGCGGAAATGCCCGAAGACGCCCCCTCGGGCGGCGGGCACTTCCACTAGACCCAGCGGCTATACGGGTTGCGGATCAGGCTGGAGTTGAAGTAGCGCGGATCGTGTGTGACTTCCTCGCCGACCCAGTCGGGCTTTGAAAAGGCCTGGTCCTCGGCGGACAGCTCGATCTCGGCCACGACCAGCCCGGCATTCTCGCCCAGGAATTCATCGACTTCCCACACGATGCCGTCAAAGGGGATGCGGTAGCGCTTCTTTTCGATGAGCGGACGTTCGCAAAGCGCATCGAGCAAGGCTTGCGCATCGGGAATGGGAATCGGGTACTCCCATTCGCTGCGCGTCGCTCCCGTTGAGCGCCCCTTGATCGTCAGCATCGCCGCCCCGCCCTCCACGCGCACGCGCACCGTGCGCTCCGGTGCCGACGACAGGTATCCCTGGCGCAGCAGGACGCCTTCCCCCAGCGCCCTCCAGCCATCGCCGCGCACAAGGAATTTACGCTCGATCTCGACGCCCATCGTCATGCCTTGCGCAGGGATTGCAGGATGGGCTGCAGGACAGCCTCGCCGAGCCGTGCGCTGCGCGCGCCGTTCCATCCGGCCGTCTCGTCGGGCAGATTCGCATTGTCCTTGAACGGCATCTCCAGCGTCAGCGACACGCACTTGAACGTGTGGCCGATGTACTTGGAAGCGAGCTGCAGCACATCCTCGCGATACTTGCCCGGATCGTAACCATGCTTGCTCTGGAAATCCGTGCTGGCCGCCAGGAAGCTGTCGATGAAGACTTGTTGCTCTTCCTGTTGCTGCTGCGTAAAGCCTTCCAGCATTTCGCAGCCCGCGACGAAGACATACGGCAGGCTTTCGTCGCCGTGCACGTCGAGGAAGAGGTCGCAGCCCGTCTCATGGATCTTGTCGCGCACGGCGAGAACCTCCGGACTCCTCTCGGCCGACGGCGCCATCCATTCGCGGTTCAAGTTCGCGCCCGCGGCATTGGTGCGCAGGTTGCCGCGCACCGATCCATCCGGATTCATGTTCGGGACGATATAGAACACCGTCTCTTGCAACAGCGTGCGCGCGACCGGGTCGGCGGGATCGAGCAATGCATCGATCATGCCTTCGATGAACCATTCGGACATGGTTTCGCCCGGATGCTGTCGCGCAATGACCCATGCCTTCTTCGGCGCGGCAGGTTCGCCGATGACGACGAGGTTCATGTCGCGCCCCTCGATCGTGCTGCCGATGTCCAGCACGCGGCCCCGGGGCGAATCCTCCACCCGGCCCAGGAGCTCGAGGTGGCGCTCCCATGAGTAGGGCTCGAAATACGCGTAATAGACGCTTTCGCGCTCAGGCGTGTGGGTCAGGGTCAGTGCCTTGCCATCGTACGCGGTGGGGATACGGAACCATGTCTTCCTGTCGTAGCTTGCCACCGCGCGATAGTTCTTCCATCCGTCCGGAAACGCCGCCTGCGAGGCGTTGAGCAGTTTCATCACGCAGGGCTCGCCGCGTGCGCCCTGCAAGCGGAAATAGAACCACTGCAGGACATCGGCATGGGAGTCCTTGCGGAGTTTGAGTTCGATCTCCGACGGCATCTCCGCGCGCACGACTTCGATCGCGCCGGCGTCGAACTGACTGCTGATCTTGATTGACATATCTGCCTGTGCCGGCCTGCCATTTCCTGCCCGCCGGCTGTTTGTTCATCCCGATGCTATTCTGCGTGTTTTGCCCTGTTCCGCAAAGTCCGAAGATGTTCCACCGAATGTTGCTCGCCTTCTCACTGGCAATGCTCAGCTTGAGTGCCGCTGCCGAAAACTGGCCCTCGCGCCCGATCCGCTTTGTCGTTGCCGCTCCCGGCGGTTCCTCGCTCGACATCATTGCCCGCACTGTCGGCGAGAACTTGAAGGAACGGCTTGGACAACCGGTCATCGTCGAAAACGTTCCGGGCGCATCCGGAACGATTGCCAGCGCTACCGTCGCGCGTGCCGCTCCCGACGGGCATACGCTGCTGATGTCCTACAACGGCCCCCTCGCCTATACCCAGTACCTGACCACCCTGGCTTACGATCCGCAGAAAGACCTCGTGCCGGTGATCCAGACCAGTTCGCAACCCAACGTGCTCGTGGTCTCCGCCAGGCTTCCGGTGAAATCGGTGACCGAACTGGTTGCCCTCGCAAAATCGCAGCCCGGGAAGCTGAACTACGCCTCTGTCGGCAATGGTTCGTCCTCGCACCTGACGACGGAATTGTTCAAGTCCATGACCGGCGCCTATGTCGTGCACATCCCCTACAACGGCGCACCTCCGGCCGCACTGTCGGTGGCAACCGGCGAAACGCACATGCTGTTCAGCGTGCCCTCGGTCGTGATGCCGCATTTGCGTTCCGGGAAGCTCCGGGCGCTTGCAGTGACGAGTGCGACGCGTTTTCCGTTGCTGCCGGACCTGCCCACGGTCGCGGAATCGGGCCTGCCGAAATTCGAATCGCTGACATGGAACGGCATCGCCGTTCCGGCCGGAACGCCGTCCTCCGTCGTGCAGCGCCTGAACCGCGAAGTGGACGCCATCCTCAAATTAGGGGACGTCAAGAACCGCCTGAACCAGGCCGGGCTCGAACCGGCGGGTGGAACTCCGGAGCAATTCAAGGCGCTGATCGAGGCGGAAGCGCGCAAATGGGCCGGGATCATCCGCCGCACCGGCGCCAAACTTGATTGAAACATGGCGGAAAGCCAAGTCTCTGCTATAATCGCAGGCTTCGTCGGGGCGTAGCGCAGCCTGGTAGCGCACTTGCATGGGGTGCAAGGGGTCGGAAGTTCGAATCTTCTCGCCCCGACCAATAGAATCAAAGACTTACAAGAACCAACAAAAAAGCCACCTCCGGGTGGCTTTTTTGTTTCCGCCTTCGACTCAGAACTCCTCCCAGCCATCGGCCTCCGCATTCCTTTGAATCGCGGGACGCCGCACTGCCGGGGCAGCGGGACGGTGGACCGGCAGGGCTGCCGCGGGGACTGGCCGCACCGTGGGTGTCGAGTGACCGCCATTGACCCTGAACACAGCGACCACCTCACTCAGCTTCCTTGCCTCGTTCTGCATCGACTCGGATGCCGCCGCCGCTTCTTCAACCAGAGACGCGTTTTGCTGCGTGACCTGGTCCATTTGGGAAATTGCCGTGTTGATCTGCTCGATGCCGGCAGTCTGCTCCCGCGATGCGGCCGTGATCTCGCCGACGATATCGCTCACGCGCCTGACGCTGTCGACAATTTCCTGCATGGTCACGCCGGCCTGGTCGACCAGCCTGGCGCCCGAGGCGACCTTGTCCACGGAATCGTGAATGAGGCCCTTGATTTCCTTGGCCGCATTGGCCGAGCGCTGCGCGAGCGTGCGCACTTCCGCTGCGACGACTGCGAAGCCTCGCCCCTGCTCACCCGCGCGCGCCGCCTCCACTGCCGCATTCAGCGCAAGGATGTTGGTCTGGAAGGCGATGCCGTCGATCACCGCGATGATGTCAACGATCTTGCGCGACGAGTCGTTGATGGCTTCCATCGTATGAACGACTTCCGAAACCACTGCACCGCCCTTGGAGGCGACTTCGGATGCCGATACGGCAAGCGTGCTTGCCTGGCCGGCATTGTCGGCGTTCTGCTTGACAGTGGAAGTCAGCTCCTCCATCGACGATGCGGTTTCTTCCAGGGAACTGGCCTGCTCTTCGGTACGTGCCGACAAGTCCTGGTTGCCCGCGGCGATCTGGCTCGATGCCGTCGCAATCGTATCGGTACCGGAGCGCACCTGGACGACGATCTTGACGAGGCTGTCGTTCATGTTCTTCAGTGCCGACAACAGGCGCCCCATCTCGTTGCGCGCCGGCTGCGGGAAGGTTTGCGTCAGGTCGCCCGCTGCAATGCCGCCTGCGAGCGCAATGGCCTGCTCCAACGGGCGCGAAATCGCGCGCAGCAGCCAGTATCCCACCACGGCCGCGAGTAGCAGACCGAACGCAAGCGCCGCGATGCACATATTGCGGACCAATACGTAGGTCTGTTGACGTTCCTCGTATTCGCGCTTGGCCACTTCCTCCTGCAGGTGGATCAAATCGTTGATGCCGCGGCGTACCGGCTCGAACAATTTCTCCATCGGGCCGTGCAGCAGTTCCGTGGCCAGCTTGGCATCCTGCGCGCGCACGGCGGCGGCCGCCGGACGCAGCCCCTCGTCCACGAACTTTTTCCGGTCCGCGGCGAACTGCTCGGCAAGCTTCTTTTCCTCCGGCGTCAGGTAGGTCGCCATGTAGGCATTCCAGGTCTCCGTCGCCTTGGCGATGTTGCTATCGATTTGATCCATCAATTTCGCCGCGTCGGCAGGCTCATCGGAAATTGCCTTCGCAATAGACAGCTCATTCTGGTTCAACAGACGGACAATCTGGTCCAACTGTCCCAACGGAACAAGCCGGTCGTCGTACATCGACTTCATCGAATCGTTGGCTACCTTCAAGTTGCCCAGCCCGATCAGCGCGCCGGCAATCAACTGAAGGCACAAAAAACAAAGCACGCCGACCAGGCGTGCCTTAATGGAAAGATTCTGGAACATGGGAGACCCTTGAAACACTTGATTTATATCAAGGATTAACGGCAGGGTTTTCCAGAATCTTTAGTCCGTTTTTTGGGTATGCAGCTTTCACGACCTGCTTGTTTTTTCAGCAAGCATTGTCCGCGCTCTTCAGGGCGACCGTCCCTTGACTGCCACAAGATTGTCAATCTCCAGCTTGGCGTGCTCGATGCTCTCGGTCACTGCCGCGTCGAAATAAAAGCATCCAGGGAAGATGTTCTTGCGGATGCTGACGATCTTGCCGTCTTTCGAGATCTCATATCCTCCGTCGTAGCGACCGGCGTCTTCCGGCGGCGGTATCGGCTCGATGACATACCCTTTGTATTCGATGCGTTGATCGTGCATGATCGCCCCCTTCCCGGGTGCTGCCCGGCATAGCCTCAGGAATTCAACGTCCGCCGGTCCGGTTCGGACGGAGATGAAATCTCTTCCAATGTGCGGTCAACCTGCGCCGAGTGTTTGGTGGCGAGATCACCCAGGGAAACGATACCGATCAATTCCTGCGTATCGTGATCCAGCACCGGCACCCGGCGGATCTGCGAATCCGCCATCTGCTCCATGACCTCGTCGACCGGCTGGTCGTCGAAGCACCAGCGCACCGAGACGGACATCACGTCGGCGACATGGGTCGCGTCCGGTGCCTGGCCGGCGGCGACAGCCCGTATCGTGATATCCCTGTCGGTGACCATGCCGATCAGCCTTTGCCCGTCGCATACCGGCAATGCACCGACGTTCAGTTCATCCATGATCTGCGCAGCACGGCGCACGGTCTCCTGCGGGGTGACGCTTTGCACGTCGCGCGTCATGACTTCGGCAATTCTCTGCATTGCTTTCTCCTGTTCTCGAACAATCGATGGAATACATCTCTTGGTGTGCGGTGGCGCCAGTCAAGTTCCTGCGAGCCGGAACTATCGCGTAAAGGCGGGGACGAACGATTGAATGGCGAAAGGAGCTGAAATGCCTACAGGACCGATCATCGAGGCGCTTCGGCGGGAAGCGCATGTCCTTCACCAGGACGACAGGCTCGACCGCATCATCGACCAGATCGGCGACGCCTCCATCGTCCTCCTTGGAGAAGCCACGCATGGCACGCGTGAGTTCTATCGTGTTCGGGCGGAAATCTGCAAAAGGCTGATCACCGAGAAAGGTTTCGACGCGATCGCCGTGGAAGCCGACTGGCCCGATGCCCTGCACGTCAACCGTTTCATCAAGACCGGAACCGATGTCATCGGCAACATGCATTCCGGTGACTCTCCTCGCGCCATGCGCACTGCCGACGAAGCCTTGCACGGCTTCGAACGCTTCCCGCAGTGGATGTGGCGCAATACCGAGATCGTCGAACTGGTCGGCTGGCTGCGGCAGCACAACATGCAGGTCGCCGACGACAGGGACAAGGTCGGCTTCTTCGGCCTCGACCTCTACAGCCTGCGCAGTTCGATGGAAGCGGTCGTGCGCTACCTGTCGCAAGTCGATCCGGAAGCAGCGCGCCGGGCGCGAGCGCGCTATGCCTGCTTCGACCATCTCGCCGAAGACCCGCAGCGTTATGGCTATGCGGCCAGTTTCGGCATGCGCAAGGATTGCGAAAATGAAGTCGTGCGCCAGCTTGTCGAGCTGACGCAGAACGGCGCCCCGCTCTTCTCCGACAGCGGGCCGGACCAGACGGACGAACTGTTCCACGCCCAGCAAAATGCGCGCGTGGCGCAAAACGCGGAAGCCTACTATCGCGCGATGTTCCAGGGGCGCAATGAATCATGGAACCTGCGCGACCAGCACATGGCCGAAACCCTGGCGGCGCTGCGCACGCACATCATCGACCGGAAAGGCCGGCGCCCGAAGATCGCCGTCTGGGCGCACAATTCCCATCTCGGCGATGCGCGCGCAACCGAGATGGGTGAACATGGCCAGCTCAATCTCGGACAGCTGGTGAGGGAACAGTACGGAATGAGGGATGCATTCCTGCTCGGTTTCAGCACGCACACCGGCACGGTCACGGCCGCGTCGGATTGGGATGCGCCGTCGGAAACGAAGAACGTCAGGCCATCCCATCCCGACAGCTACGAGCGCGTGTTCCACGATACCGGACTCGGCAATTTCATCGTCCCCTTGCGCGACAATGCGGAACTGCGGGGATTGCTCGAAGAGCAGCGGCTGGAACGCGCAATCGGCGTCATCTACCTTCCGGAATCCGAACGCGTCAGCCACTATTTCTACGCAAGCCTCTCGCGCCAGTTCGATGCGGTGATCCATCTCGACGAGACCCATGCGATTCGGCCACTGGAGAAGGCGGCAGCGCACCACGAAGGTGAACTTCCGGAGACCTACCCGACGGGAATCTGAGCAAAAAAAAGGGTTACGCAAGCGTAACCCTAAACTGCTGGGGAACAACAACCTTTACCGTCTTGCGACAGCCGAATTCTTTTAACGCAACAGGCGTCCATCCTTCCCGATCACCGTGATCTCGACGAAGCGCGATCCGACGCGATTGTTCGGCGAGAAATGCAACGTGAAGCCGCCGACGTCATACGCACTCAGGCTCTCCAGCCCGCGGATCACCTTCTCCCTGCTGGGGTTTGGTCCCGCCTTGCGCAGTCCTTCCACCAGCACCTTGGCGCCCACGAACTCCTCGAAGCTGGTGTACGACATCTCGGTTCCCGGCGGCGCGTATTTCTTCATCGCCTGCTGGTACTCCTTCACGATCGCAAGCGTCGGCGAATAGGGATAAGGCATCACTTGCGCGATGCCGATGCCGCGCGCGTTCTCCGGCCCGATGATGCGCACGATCTCTTTCGGATTGACCACCGAGATGTTCACCAGCTGCGCCACCGTCGACGCCGCGCGGATCTGCTTGCTGAACGCCGCCGTGCTCTTGTTTACCGAGATCATCACCACCGCCTGCGGGTTCGCCTTGGCGATCGCCTGCACTGCGGCATCGACGTTGTCGGTGTTCTTTTCGTAGGCGCCGGTGCCCACCACTTCCAGCCCGCGCTTCTTCAGCGCCGCTTCCACGCCGGCCAGGCCCGCCTTCCCGAACGGATCATCCTGGTACATCACGCCGATGCGCTTCATGTTGAGCAGCAGCAGCTGGTCGACGATCCCCTCCGCCTCATCCGCATACCCCGCGCGGATGTGGAAGATGTAGGGATTGAACGGTGTGCGCAGGATCTCGCCGCCGGTATAAGGCGCCACCAGGGCGATGTTCGCCTTTTCCAGCACCTTCTGCTTGAGCAGCTCGCCGACATTGCCGGTGCCGGCGAAACCGATCAGCGCAACCGCGCCGTCCTTCTCGATGACCTCGCGGGTGAGGCGGACGGTCTCGTCGACCTTGTAGCCGTCATCCTTCACCACGTGCCGGATCATCTTGCCGTGCACTCCGCCCTTGTCGTTGACCGACTCGAAGTACACCTTGGCGCCCAGCACCATGTCCTTTCCGGTGTCCGCGAGGACACCGGAGAGAGGAGCCACCTGCCCGATCACGATCTCGTCCGCGCTAAAAGCGCAGATGGCGAAAGATGCTCCCAAACATCCTGCTGCCAACCTCAACCAGACAAGTGGTTTCATGATGCTATCCCTCCATTGTTTTCATCACCGTGGAATGCGTCGTTACCGCTGCAACAGGCTTACGCCTTTTCTTGGCAAACTCCACCAGCTCGCCCACGATGCCGCGGCGGAAGGCCAGCACGCAGACGATGAAGATGGCACCGGTCACGATGGTCACCGACTCGCCCAGCGTGCGGAACCATTCGATGCCGGTCACCATGGCGATCCCGTTGCCAAGTTCGCCAAGTTTGTTTTCCAGCGCGATGATCACGACGGCGCCGACAATCGGGCCGGCCAGCGTGCCGAGGCCGCCGACCAGCGTCATCAGCACCACCAAGCCGGACATGCTCCAGT
>Ga0196971_1000241_pt1 | contig 51603 bp, 48 predicted proteins | sample S1v_1013CmetaG_FD_148660 | JGI IMG/M metagenome (GOLD analysis project Ga0196971, IMG submission 148660) | Soil microbial communities from Anza Borrego desert, Southern California, United States - S1+v_10-13C | ecosystem: Environmental > Terrestrial > Soil > Desert | place: USA: California... | reverse complement strand
TTACCGAAGTTAGCGCAGCCGGGCCGTTTTATCCGGCCGAGGAATATCACCAGGATTACTACAAGAAAAATCCGATCCGGTATAAGTATTATCGGACCAGTTGTGGACGCGATGCGCGGCTGGCGGAGCTTTGGAGCACTCCGCAATAGAGTTCAGTGAGCGTTGACGGCGAAACGACTGCTACGGTGAAATCGCCGCCTCAGGCGCGATGTAGACGCCATGTCTGCAATCGGCCAGAAGCGGACACTAGCCGCTAATAAAGCAGCTCCTGTTCGGTCTTGGAATTAACGGAAGCGCGGCTAGAGCAGGCGAGGGTTAGTCGTCGTTTCACCGCTTTTCGACCAACAGGGCAAACTGCGGCGAAGATTTTCCGAGAACTCGGTAATCATTCCTTCTTCTGGGCATCCTTGGCGGCACCCTCGAGTTTTTCTCCGCCTTGCTTCACTGCTTCACCGGTCTTTTCGCCGGCCGACTGAAGTACCTGGCCAGTCTTTTCTCCTGCCTTGTTCAGCGCGTCTCCGGCCTTGGCGGCCGCGGCGTCAACCTGGGCACCAGCCTTCTCCGCCGGCCCTTTGCCCGCTGCTGCTTCGTCCTGCTTCTGACAGGCGGTCAATCCCACGAAAAGGCTTACTGCAGCAAGCCCTGCACCTAATTTTTTTCTGAGCATCATCATCTCCAATAAAAAAGAAAACGGCCCGCAGGCCGTTCAAGGTCACGCAAAAAGTAGCTGTTGCCGACTGGTTTGCTTTTTCCCGGGTTCCCCAACATGGGACTTATGGCCTGACGCCGCACCCCGACCTGCCGGGTGCGCCTACTCTCCCGCTTGCAAGCATCGGTTGGGCGGAGGCGCTGGCCCACGAAAACCAGCTGGGGCGCTACGGCACCCTGTTCGTTGACCTGCCGATCGTCTGCCCGGATTCCCTGGCGACTACGATTTCCCCGACACACCGGATTCCTGTCGCTACCTAGTTTAGGAGACGCGTGCGCGCGACTGGTTCCAGACAAAGGCATCTCAGACGGTGACGGGTCAACGTTCGGGATCGACTCTCGTTCGACGCGGAAGCCAAATGCGTACGGGATATTTCCCTTGAACGTCCGCCCTTTAGACGCAGCAAGCTTACCAAGGGAAACGGCACCCCTTGCCGCGTCCCTAAGCCCGCTAAAAGAGAGTATGGTGTATCAAAATAGGGGCACGGCTACAGACCCTGTCCCGGGGAGTTTTCAGTTGACTTGAAACCATTAAGGAGAGAACTCATGAACGAGATTATTCAACGCGTGATCGAGAAAACAGGCCTGCCGGAAGACAAGGCAGCGTCGGCAGTGGAGGCGGCCGTGGGCTTCATCAAAGAAAGGCTGCCGGGCCCGGTGGCATCGCAACTCGACAGTGTAGTCGGCGGCGGAGGCACTGGAGACTCCGGCGGGGCAAGTGGGATGGGGGGCATCGCCAGCGGCATCGGGGGCATGTTCGGCAACAAGCAATAGTCCTACTGTACGGCAAGGCATGCCGAGTACCGGCGAATAGGTAGAGGAGTGACAGTTCTGCGCGCTGCCAGAGCTGCGAACAGTCATGTCCGCCAATCCGACGTGCCGACAGTTTCGTAAGTACATTACGTTATAAATTCAATACTTATATTTGCGCTTTTTCATTGCGTGGTTTGTCTGTTCTGTTAAACCGATGTTTTTGGTACAGGCAATCGGGGTAAAGCCAAGGGTCATGCGACTTGCTCACGCGTCGGATTCCTTTATTAGACGACACTTGCCGATGTTGATCAGGTGTTTTGCGATTTATAACAAGTTGGGCATCGACAAAGGTACGTACTAACCTGGAAGCGGAGAGGCCCAAATGTCCGAGATCCACGAAGGAGGATGTCTTTGCAGGTCGGTGCGGTACCGGGCGATAGGCCCAGCCCTTCGCACACTTGTCTGCCACTGTCGCTTCTGCCAGAAGATGACAGGGTCAACCTCGTACGCTGAAACCATGTATCCGGTGGATGCCGTCGAATTCATCGGCAGACTAAGCATCTATCGTCACTACTCCGAGACCAGTGCGAAGCCGGTTCATGTTCACTTCTGCCCAACTTGTGGTACGACGGTTACGTTCACATTTGAACGCTGGCCCGAGTACCGCGCGATCTCGAGGGGAACCTTCGATGACCCGGATTGGATACCCATTGATGCGCACATCTGGACGGAGTCAGCTCAGTCCGGCGTGGTGCTACCCGCGAGCACTGATTGCTTCAGACAGGCCAGGATAAAGCTGGATGGCACGCCGGAGGTTGCAGAACGTTTTGGGGCACCTGTTTTCGCTAAGCGCGATGCCTGACATGGCGGTCGATGCGGACGTTCTCGCGACAGGCTGTCGCCTGCCTATGGCTCGCCGGTTACCTCAATGTTGAATCGCAATGCGAATGACCGCTATCGGCAGGACTGACTGCCCGGTTTTGGTCGGCTGCTGCCAGTGGGCAGACTTCCTTCAAAGTCTGCTGGCAAACCGAAATCCGCCGCTCTGTATTCTCGACTTCCAGCTTTACGAGATTGCTTTGCCAACTCTGCTATGGCAGCATGCAACGGGTGCTGCATGCCGTAGCAGAACCGCTCGGCGCTCGGTCCGATCGTATCTTGAAAAGCAACGCCACAGTTCGGAAAAGAAAAATCTAATCTGCCTGCATAGTGAACGCCAGCATGCGTATCTTCCACCGCTTTCCGATACCGAAGCTAAGCCCTTATGTCGAGCGGTTCTGGGGGTGGGAGGCCGGCGCAGGCGAGGCAATCCCGTTGCCAACCATCCTCCCCGGCACCGGCGCGGAGATTTTCTTTCATTATCGGGAGCCGTTCCGGCAAATTGAAGGCGCAGGCGTCTTCGCTCTGGAAAGCACCCACCTGCTTTGTGTCCGAAGGCACCCCATCGAGCTCGCGGAAATGGGGGAATTCGGCTTTGTGGCAATCCGCTTTCGCGCAGGCGCACTGCATCACTTTATCCCGGTTCCCGGCCGTGAATTGCCTGACCGGCAGCCGCGCGCAAGCGATTTATGGGGAGCGTCCGGAAATGCGCTTGGCAAGCAAGTGCGTGGCGCACGGTGCAATCGCGTACGTGTCGACTTACTGGAAAACTTCCTCCTGCAGCGCCTGGAAAAGAGCGCGACGGACAAGCTGATCAGCACCGCGGCGTCCCGCCTTTATCGACATTGCGACACACTCACGATCACGGCGTTAGCTTCGCAGCTTGATATCGGGAGGCGTCAGTTGGAACGCCGGTTCCTTGACGTCACCGGACAAACGCTTGTCGAAGTCCGGCGACTGAGCCGTTTCCAGAAGACGGCAAGAACGCTATTGCTTGACCAGTCGGCGAGATGCGCAGATTCAGCTCTCAGCAACGGATATTACGATCAATCGCATTTCATCCGCGAATTCCAGTCCCTTACGTCCTTGTCGCCGCTCAGCTACCTCAAGCAGGCCCGACTGAAGACGCATTTTTACAATACGCCGCGCTTCGCTTCTGAAAAAATCCAGTCCACGCTTTCATCCTGCTGAAAGCGCGTCGACAGTACCCGGGTACAAAGCACTCTCCTGCGCCGATCATTCAGCGCCGGGCGATGTCGCGCTGGTCATTTTTCAGAGAAAGGAGACGTTCATGAAGTTTTGCCCGCTATTGCGGTTGGCCGCGCTTGGCCTCGGGGTACTCGGAGCGAGCACGGCAGCATCTGATCCGATGCTCGATGTTCGGGAAAGCATCGCCATTGCTGCCGCCCCGGATGTGGTCTGGAAGGCGGTGAAAGACTTTGACAATTTCGGCTGGCACCCGGCAGTCGCGTCGACCCGGCTGACAGCCGGGCGAAACAATGAAGCGCAGGCAGTCCGTACGCTGATCCTCAAGGACGGCGCCAGGATCACGGAACAACTGCGAAAGCATGACGATGCGCAGATGGTCCAGCGCTACGTTATTCTCGACTCGCCCTTGCCCGTGATCGATTATGCTGCCTCAATCGAGGTGCGGACAGACGAAGGCGGCGGCTCCACCGTGACCTGGCAATCACATTTCCGCCGAAAAGCCGACCCAGATACGAATGACGATACGGTGAGACGAATGATCGGCGAAATCCTTTCATCCGGGTTGGCTAATCTGAAGAAGATGCTGGAAAGAACGTAATGCGCGTATTTGCTGATGCATGGCGCTCACCTTGCATCCCTCAGGAATAATGTGACTTGCTCCGGCACGCAATGGAACGCGATGACGCATGAGGACAAACGAACGACAGCTTCCGACGCGGTCAATCGACGGCTTAGGGTCGCGTTCGCCAATGAACGTTCGCGCCGCGAAGCGGCGTCGGCCAGGATGAATGCTAAGGCCGCCTTCGGGTCAGCCACGCGCGGCACGCCGGAACAGCCAGGCCGATCCGGCAAACAACGCGATGAAGAACCCGTTTAGCGCCAGTATCTCTGCCGGCCCGCTCCACGGGAGACCCAAGCCCGCGATCAGCGCGATGGCGGCGACCACACCCTGAGCGCACGCCATCGCGAATAACGCGCGCGCCATCCCGCGGGGCTGGAGGCGCGCGATGATGGCGCCGGCGATTCCGACAGCGAGCACCCCGAAATACATCAGGTTGGCGGGGTCGCCATCGCTCCCGATGATGCCAACGCCAAGACTCAGCCAGACAAGGATGCATGCGCCCGTGAGCGCAACACCCATCGCGGACCGGTACGCAGTACTGTTTGCAGGTGTTCGCATAGCGTGTCTCGATTCCACGTCTGAGGTTCGAAATTAGCGGCCGCCTCAAGCTTGCTTGAAGCGGTCCGTTTGATGGCGGGGTTAGAGTGCTTTGCCATAGATGCCAAGACGTTTGCCCTCGTGAGAAATGCACTCGATGAGCTTCCAGCCGCTCCGTTGCAGGAGACTCTGTGCGGTGCTGGTGCCGCAGTAAATGCGAACGAAGCCCAGACTGCGCGCCTGCTCCTCCAGTGCGTCCAGCAGCAAACCGCCGATGCCCTGCCCCCGCAGCGAGGGATGGACAAAGCCGGCGGCGGCCCAGGGCGAGAGGTGCGCGTGGCTGGCAATCGATTCCGCTTTAAGCGCCGCAACCCCGCAAACGCTGCCGTCCTTTAAAGCGACGACACCAACCGGCAGCGTCCCCTGGTTGGCATACGCCTCGATGTCACGCTGTGCCGAGCCCGGCCCGCCCGGACCATAGTACGAGGGCCACTCGGCCTCGAACCACCCGCATAGAACCGGAACAAGCTGCGGATGCAGTGCGAGCGTAGCGATGGAAATCCCGTTGCACATGCGCTGCGCTCTACCGCTCAAGAAAACCAGCGGCGGAGTCGTGAGTGTTCATTGTTGAGCCGGGAACACTCATTAGGAAGATTCGCCTGGTTTGCATTTCTTCAATTTCCCCGCATGAACGATTTTGTACTAGAACACGCATGTGGCATCGGAACCGGTACCGTATCCATCCATCGTTTACACCGTGCTAAATTACGCCGCGGTGGCTGTCTGGTCCTTGACCCAGAAAACGACTACCGATGTCTTTTCCGCGAAGCGCTCGGCATGTTCGGCGTGAGCAGGGATAGCGCACCATTCACCCGGCCGAACCGCCTGCTCCACCCCGTTTAACGTCAAGTACAAGACACCTTCTGTTACGGTTACGTAATTCGTGGTCGGATGCGTATGCAGGGCAGTACCAAGGTTTTCGCGCGTGGCGACGGTCACGTCGCCGGCCTCGCTACTCAGTTTGCCCAGCACAAGCAGGGGCGCCGGAATGTGTGCCATAGGAAAAACCCAAATAAAAGCATCGAGTATAACAACACGATGTGCGACCATTTCCGATGTCAAGCGACACAAAAGCGGGGTCGCTTCTGAACCTGTGCGCTTGGCTACCCGAAACGCCCGGTCGATTCTCGAAGCAGACTCCACGCTTGACTCCAGCACACCGCAGACGCCGGATCTACTGGAACAACGCGCTAGACCTGCGCGAGGAATCCCTTGATCTCGGCATTCACCACGTCCGGATGCGTAATCGGCCCCATGTGGCCCAGGCCCTCGAACGCGACCGTGCGCACCTTGGGAAGCGCGGGAATCAGGATGTCGGCGACCCCGTGCGCGGAGGCGGTCGAGCGCTTGCCGACCATGTACAGAACCGGCGCATCGATCCGGCGAAACTCGTCGATACCTGCGGGTTCGGTAAACAGCGCATGCGCCCATCGACGCACGTTGACTACCGACTCCGCGATCGGCTGGCGACGGTTTGCAGGAGTCCTTTCCCAGCTGCCGGCACCCATCCAGTAGTCGATGAACGCTTGCGCGGCTGAATGCAGATCACCGGCATCGAGAGACGCGGCAGCGGCGTGAACCGCATTGCGTATGCCGTCTGCCTGGTTGGGAGGCGGCTCGGCGGCATCGACGAGTGCGAACAGGGTTGGCTCGTACAGCGCGAGCGCGCGGACGCGGGCCGGGAACATGAGGGCGGCTTTGAGTGCCACGGCGGCGCCATAGGAATGGCCTACCAGGGTGACCGGGGACTGTGCCGGCGCCAGCAGGGGCTCGATGAGCGCGACCTCGTCCGCAAGTGAGATGACGCGGTCAGACCGCCAGTCCGGACTCTTGCCGGAGCCATAGGAATCCGGCGCCATCACGCGGTACTCAGGCGCCAGCAGATCCATCAGTGCGCGCCACTGGCTGGAGCTGCTGGCGTTGGAGTGGATGCAGACGACGCTTGCGCCGGCGCCGGTTTCGCGGACAAATGGCAAGGGAGGATTCATACGCGCTCCACCTGATACTGGGCAATTCACACCGGGGCGCACCGGAGATTGGACAGGCTTGTTCCATCCGTCATGCCTGGCCGTTAACCGGCGAAACTGTCTATAGGCGCTTCGAAACCGGCTTTCTGCAGATCAGCTGAGTCGACCCTTGGACATGAAATCCTGGCGGCCTCCGGCGCCGGCACCATCCAGTATAGATGCGGCCTGCCGTTTAGAGAATGGATGGCCAGGCATGGCACCGGATCGCAGCGAACGGCCAAGTTACTGCACAGCAGCGACTGGCCGAACCTCGCATGCCCCTCCCCCCGTCCGCACCGAACCTGTGTATGCCGTTCATTGTCCATTTCATATTGCGCACTTCTTTGCCGGCGCCGCCGGATCCGATGAAAGGGACGAATCATGTCGATCGAAATGGGGGGGGAAGACAACCAACTTCGCGATGCCGCGCTGGAATACCATCGCCGGCCGACCCGGGGAAAAATCGAGGTCGCGCCGACCAAGGCATTGTCGAACCAGCGCGATTTGTCGTTGGCCTATTCTCCGGGGGTGGCGTATGCGTGCGAGGAGATCTTCCGCAATCCCGACCTCGCGGCCGAGTACACGTCGCGCGGAAATCTGGTGGCGGTAGTGACCAACGGCACCGCAGTCCTCGGGCTGGGCGACATCGGTCCGCTGGCCGGCAAACCGGTGATGGAAGGAAAGGGGTGCCTGTTCAAGAAATTCGCCGGCATCGATGTGTTCGACATCGAACTTGCCGAACATGACCCGGACAAGCTGGTCGACGCGATCGCGATGCTGGAGCCGACCGTGGGCGGCATCAACCTCGAAGACATCAAGGCGCCCGAATGCTTCTACATAGAAAAAAAGCTGCGCGAGCGCATGCGCATTCCGGTGTTCCATGACGACCAGCACGGCACGGCGATCATTTCCGCCGCCGCGCTGCTGAACGGGCTGAAGGTCGTGGGCAAGGATATCCGCGAGGTCAGGCTCGCCGCTTCCGGCGCCGGCGCCGCGGCCATCGCCTGCCTGGACCTGATGGTCGAACTCGGCGTGAAGCGCGAAAACATCTTCGTGACGGATTCGAAGGGCGTGATCTACAAGGGGCGCGACGCGAACATGGAGCCCAACAAGGCGCGCTACGCGCAGGACACCGCAGCGCGCACGCTGGCCGATATCGTGAAGGACGCAGATGTTTTCCTCGGCTGCTCGACCGCCGGCGTGCTGACCGGCGAGATGGTCAAGACGATGGCAAGCCAGCCGATCATCCTGGCGCTCGCGAACCCGGAGCCGGAGATCCGGCCGGAAGTGGCGAAAGCGGCGCGGCCCGACTGCATCATCGCCACCGGCCGGTCGGATTATCCGAACCAGGTCAACAACGTGCTTTGCTTCCCCTATATTTTCCGGGGTGCGCTCGACTGCGGCGCGACCAAGGTCACCGACGCGATGAAACTGTCTTGCGTGAAAGCGATCGCCGAGCTGGCGCAGGCGGAAACGAACGATGCGGTGGCGCTCGCTTATGCCGGCCAGGACCTGTCGTTCGGGCCCGACTACATCATTCCCAAGCCGTTCGACTCGCGCCTGATCGAACGGATTGCGCCGGCCGTGGCGGAGGCTGCGCGGACGTCGGGGGTGGCAACCCGCCCGATTGAAAACCTGGACGCGTATCGGCAGCAGTTGACCCAGCTTGTTTATCACACCGGACTGCTGATGCGTCCGGTGTTCAGCTCCGCCAAGGCAATGCCCAAGCGGGTGGCCTACGCAGAAGGCGAGGAAGAACGGGTGCTGCGCGCGGCGCAGACGGTGGTCGACGAGGGGCTGGCGCGCCCGGTGCTGATCGGCCGCCCGGCCGTCATCGAACAGCGTATCCGCAAAGCCGGCCTGCGGCTGAAGCCGGGGACGGACCTCGACATCGTCAATCCGGAAGACGACCAGCGCTACCGCGCATATTCCGACACGTATCACACCATGTGCGGACGCGAGGGGATTACACCCGACATGGCAAGGTCGGCGCTGCGCCGCTCCGCCACGCTGATCGGCGCCCTGCTGGTGCGGCAGGGCGATGCGGATGCCTTGTTGTGCGGCACGGTGGGACGCTTCGACCGCCATCTGGAACGGGTGCGCGAGGTGATCGGGCTGAGGACCGGCGCGTCCGTGCTGGCGACGATGAATGCGCTGACGCTCGACAAGTTCACGCTGTTCATCACCGACACCTATGTCAACGACGATCCGACGGCGGAGCAGCTTGCCGAAATCACCTTGATGGCGGCGGAAGAGATCCGGCGCTTCGGACTGGCGCCCAAGGTCGCATTGCTGTCGCATTCGATGTTCGGGTCGTCGACCCGGCCGTCGGCGCGGAAAATGCGGCGCGCCCGCGAGCTGCTGGTGCAGATGGCGCCGGCGCTGGAGGTCGAGGGCGAGATGCAGGGCGACGCCGCGCTGTCGGAGGATATCCGGCGTCATTTCCTGCCGGGCACGCCGGTGGCGGGCAGCTGCAACCTGCTGGTCATGCCCAGCCTCGATGCCGCCAACATTGCATTCAACCTGCTCAAGATCACCGGTGGTTTCGGCGTGACGGTCGGCCCGATTCTGCTCGGTGCATGCAAGCCCGTTCACATCCTCAACGCCGCGGCGACTTCACGGCGCATCGTCAACATGACCGCCCTGGCCGTGGCCGATGCCAGTGTCGGGCGCGCGGCGGAATCCTGAGTCAGGTTTTATATCGATACGCATTTTGCAGGCGCGCATCTCCGCCCCGCCGCATGCCGGGGATGCGTTGGCCGCCCTCATCGGAGCCCTGGCCATCCCGGGCCCCGCAATCGGCCAGCACCAGTTCAGCGATGCAGCCGGCGCCCTCCTCTTCTCGCGCGATCCTGGCCTGCGCGTCGTGCAACGCTTGCCGGAGCGGGCCGTTACCGAGCGCCCAGTGCCAGGCGCGCGTCAGATCGCCTGGCCCGGGATCCTGGCCGAGGCTGTGACCCAGGCCGAGATGTTGCAGGCGCCACGCGTTGTCCGGCTGGTCGTGCGCGCTCGGTACCAGCAGTTGCGGCAATCCGGCGCGCAAGGCTTCTGCCATGGTCCCGATGCCGGCGTGGTGCGCGATCAGTTGCACTCGCGGCAGGAGCAGGTCGAATGGTGCAAACGGCACGCTGTGCACGGCAGCCCCGGCCGTATCCCCCTGTGCATTCGGCTCGATGACGACCACCCTGGCGCCTTGCGCAACGGCGAAGCTTGCAAGCCGCTCCACCCACTGCGGCCGCGAGGCGACGGCGGTACCCGCCGTAATGACCATGACCGGCCCCGACCCGCCTTGCAGGAAAGCTTCCAGCGCCGCAGGGAGGGCGCGCTGAGGTTGCGGGCAACTAGGGAAGCCGGTGAACGCGCCATGCGCCGGCCAATCCGGCGCCGCCTGCGCAAACCACTCGGGAAACGCATAAACCACACGGCGTGGGGAGTGGATCCACTGCGAAAACAGCTTGCGAACCGGCGGCAAGCCGAGTTCCGCGCGAAACGCATTCACATGCGCGCCGATCACCGGATCGGTGCCGCATCGTTCAGCCGCCGCGATCGCCACGCGCTTCAGCCACAAGGGCCAGTGCCCGGGAATGGACGCCGCCGGCCACTTCGGTGGCCGGTGCGCCGAAAACACGATCGATGGCGACAGGTGGACCGTCGTATTCCGGTAAGCGTCGAGTTCCTCGGCCAGTCGCGCCGCCACCGCGAATGATGAACTCACCAGCAGGGTGTCGGCGGCATGCCAGCCCCGGCGCAGCGCCGACAATCCGGTGCGCATCGCCGCGCCGTAATAACGCCAGGATGCCTGCAGGCCTTTGGCCGCACTCCATACGTCCGCGCCGTTGAAGACCTCTTCGAAGACATCGTCCGCCCCGATCGACTGGAACTGCACGGCGGTTCCCGCGGTGAAGCGCCGGTACCGCTGCGGCGCCATCAGCGTGGTATCCATCCCATGCGCGGCCAGCTTTTCGGCGACGGCGGCCAGCGGCGCCACGTCTCCCCCCGATCCCACCGCCATCACGACCGCCCGTTTGAATTTTTCCACTTTTGTACCCCTGAAGAAGGAACGCATGCTTCCTGGCGACAGGGTACCCGCGCGCCGCGGCTTGCTCTTGAACGAACACGACATCCGCGCCGAACCGGCTATTCCGGCAAAGCCGTCTTGGAAGGCATGAACGCCCAGTAGCCCGGGACGTCGCTGTCGATGGCGTCTTTGGTCTGCGCCGGCGTGTGGCCCGCCGCGCGGCGGTAAATCCTGGTCATGTGGGACTGGTCGGCATAGCCGGCCTCCGCCGACACGTCGACCAGCGACGCTTCGTCCTGCGCCAGGTGCCGCAGCGAGCTTTCGAAGCGTTTTACCTGCAGCCATTGCTTCGGACCGAGCCCGAACGTGCGCCGGCATCGGCGCTCCAGCTGGCGTATGCCGATCCCGAGCTGTCCGGCCGCGGCGGCGACGCTGCTGCTTTTGAGCAGGGTGTCGGCCAGCGCCGGCGCCTCTTCGTCCATGCCGGCGCTTTCGCCGGCAAGCATCTGCAGTGCGGAAACCAGGCAGTCGGGATCGTCCACCGCGCGCCGCAGCGCGTCGACTAACGGCGGATCGTTCAGCCGTTGCGCCTGCGTGCCGTCAACGATGGCATCGACCAGCGACGTTGCGTCGAGGCGGAACCAGGCAGGAAGCACCCAGGGTTGCAGTACCAGGCTCAAGGAGCGCAGCGGAGCGGCGGCGTACGTGGTCAGCGGGACCGTGAGAGGCCCGGTCAGGAACACCGGCGGCAAGGATCTGCCTTGCGGGTGATTCAGCCGGACCTCACCGAGAGGCAGGACGTTCAAGCAGGCATAAACATTGGCCGGAATCGTACCTTCCAGGTATGCGGGGCCTTGGGTCGCGTCCAGGGTCCGCCAGATCGCACACGCGGCCGTGCGCTCGAAACCGCTTGGCGCCGGTTGAATCATGACGTGTTCCTGCATCGGCGGCGATGGCGCGATGCGGGGAAGGTTGACTGGCATTTGCGATGAATTTCAGGAGGCTGTGCCGGAAATTATATGCAATTTAACGAGCACGGATAATGCCGGGTATCGCTGCGCTCTGCCTCGGCCGCCGCACCCGCCCTGCCCCGCTCATCTGCTTCATCTGTACGGCCTGCCGGTTTTCATTGAAGGCAAGTCACGCGCAGGCGATACTCTTGCGGCAGACGGTACTACCAATCCCTTCTATCGCGTTCTTGATGATAGCCACTGCTTCGTGACTTAGTAAGATTTCGTAGTGGTTGCGCGGAACATCGACCAGCGTAATATCCTTGCGGTACCGCATCGAGGCGTGCGTGACGACGCCGTCGTTTGGCAGCGTCATCAAGGGCGAATGGCCTTTTGTGGTCACGATATTGGTCCAGGGATGCACGACCTTGAATCGATTGCCCTCGACGATAGGGGCGCTTGACGGCTGGATGTCCTTTACCAACTGGCTTAACGGGAGAAGGTATTGAATCACCTCGGCCGCCTTGCTTCCGCCATACGGCGTGCTTATTGTGACTGCGCCCGCAACCTTGTCTGGCAATTCATTGGCAAGGTGGAGCGCATGGATGCCGCCCAACGAGTGCGCGACAAAGAAAATGTCGTCAACGCCTGCAAGCTGCTCACGCATGCGCTGGTGATTGCAGTAGAACCCGTGTTCGCCGTTGTATTCCAAGAATAGCGGGTTGTGCCCTGTCATGTGCGCACGGATGAAGTTGAAGCTTTCCGATGATGCTTGATTGCCATGTATGTAGACAATATTCATTAGCCAGCCCTTTCGCCAGGAAGATTGGCAAAAAAAAACCCGTTACCAACAACGGGTTAAACCCATATCTCTAGGAAGAGCTGGGAGGAGACGATTTCATTGTATGCTGCATCGCAGCATAGTGCCAGTTTCGGATGGTGATAAAGGCTATTGGCGTCGCAGATAACAGACGTGTTGCGTTGATTCAACTGAATCCCAGGCGCGCAGGCCGAGACGGGTATTCCGCCCCAGAACAAATGTCCTCGCGCCTCCTGCGAAAAACGCACTTTTCTTAAAGGCGTTACGATAGCGCACGAAGTTTGCTCAAAAGCAATAGCCTGGAACAGGAAGCCGATACGATCATCGGTGCCATGCTTAACCTTGGGGGGCGGAAAGATGATGAGACAGGATTGTTCCGGCGAAGGGCGCAATGCAGCCGCAAACGATAATTTGCTCGAGCTTGCAAGACCCTTGCCACTGCTTGCCTCGATCATGGCAGTGGAATGCGTTGCATTGGGAATCGTCCTGGTTGCAGCGCTGGCGCAGAACCCGGCGTCGCTCACGTCGACTGCGGTGGTGATTATCGGCGGGCTCGTATTCGTGTTCGCGCCCGTCACTCTGCTGCTTTGCGTGGTCGTGCTGCGCTCCATCCGGCGCGCCACCGCGCGGCGCGACGACGGCAACGATCGCCGCGTAAACGCCTCCGGGCGCAGCGCGCGTCGCAAGCGTTCCCATCTGCGGCTGGTCAAGACCGACCGGTAAGCGGAACGCATGCTCGGCCGGCTCTCCGCCGCCTCCGGGAGGCGGACTGCCGTGCATGCATTCCGGTGGAAGCGCCGTCAGACAATCCCGGTCAGATAGAAAGCCGTGATCACGACGAAGACTGCAGCGGTCTTGATCAAGGTGATGGCGAAGATGTCCTTGTAGGCCACGCGATGCGTGAGGCCGGTTACCGCGAGAAGTGTGATCACGGCGCCGTTATGCGGCAGCGTGTCCATCCCGCCGCTGGCCATCGACGCCACACGGTGCAATACGTCAAGCGGAATTCCTGCAGCCTGGGCGTTCTGGATGAAACTGTCCGCCATCGCTGCAAGCGCAATGCCCATGCCCCCGGATGCGGACCCGGTGATGCCGGCCAGCGCGGTCACGGTAATTGCTTCGTTGACCAGCGGGTTCGGGATGGCACTCAATGAATTCGCCACCACCAGGAAACCGGGCAAGGCGGCGATCACGGCGCCGAAGCCGTATTCCGAAGCGGTATTCATGGAAGCGAGCAGGGCGCCGGCGATCGCAGCCTTGGATCCTTCTGCAAAACGCGCGATCACGACCTTCCCGGCAAAGACAAAGACTGCCGCGATGCCGACCAATAACGCGCCTTCGACTGCCCAGATGGCCGCGATCTTGGAAATTTCCTGCACGACCGGAGCGGATTTGCCGACAACGGCGGGAATGAAGGAGTGCGTTTTCCCGTACAGGCCGGGAATCCCGGCCGTAAACACTTTGTTCATGACCCCGACGAGAACGAGCGGCAGGATGGCAATGAAGGGGTTGGCCAGCTTTTCGTGTTCGAAAGGCTCGGGCTCGTTGACCAGGTTGCTGCCGTAGCCTTCGCCCGACGCCGCCGCCTGGCGACGCCGCCATTCGAGATAGCCGAGGCCCGCAAGAAGGACAAACACCGCGCCGATCATGCCGAGCCAGGGTGCGGCGTAAATGTCGGTCTTGAAGAACGTGGTGGGGATGATGTTCTGGATCTGCGGCGTGCCGGGCAACGCATCCATGGTGAAAGTAAAGGCCCCGAGTGCGATCGTCCCGGGTATCAGGCGCTTGGGAATATCGCTCTGCCGGAACATTTCCGCAGCAAACGGATACACCGCGAACACGACCACGAACAGCGAAACGCCGCCATACGTCAACACGCCGCACACCGCCACAATGGATAACATGGCGCGTTTGCGCCCGACCAGGTTAATGATCGAGGACACGATGGACTTGGAAAAGCCGGATAGCTCGATGACCTTGCCGAATATGGCCCCGAGCAGGAAGACAGGGAAGTAAAGCTTGATAAAGCCGACCATCTTGTCCATGAACAGGCCAGTGAACATCGGCGCTACCAGAGTGGGATCGGTAAGGAGGACGGCACCCAGCGCGGCTACCGGCGCGAACAGGATCACGCTATAGCCGCGGTAAGCGACGAACATGAGAAAGCATAGTGCGGCAAGGACGATGATGAAATTCATGGTGAGGACTACCAATCGATGAGCAAAGGGTCGTCGCGCTTGCAGAATGAGCGTCCCTTGCTTCAGGATTTTCACCTTCATTGCAATCGCAAACGGGTCATTGGCACCCGTGTTGCGCCGGCAGGCTGCTGAAGAATGTTTCCAAACAGTCGGCGTCGGAGCGCCAATCGTTCCTGTAGACAACTTATGTCGGAGAAAGTTTTACGTGCGGAAAATAATCCAGCGAATACCGAGGCGGAGGGCTGTCACGCGGATGTTCGTCACGGGCCGCTCTCGATGGTTCGTGGTCCGAACGTAGACGTCAGGAACCTGGCGCAAAGCGGCCGGCTCCCGCTCGCCAGGACCTGCGGGATCGGGTGCTGGACATGACACGATGACGCTCAAGCGTTGACATCGCCCGGGACCATATCGGCCCGCGCCGAAGTGTATACAAGCGATACGCCTGTATCTGCGCCAGGGTCAGTTAGTAAACACAAAATCGATCCTGGCGGGCGAAATCACGCCGGATACCGCGCAACCCTCCATGGATTTCGAAGTATGCGAATGGCATGTCTTTTGCTGAAACCGCCTGCGATACAAATCCGATTTCCGTAATGCCCGTTGCGCTCGGCTATTCAGCCATTTCATTGCGGTTCGCCGGGATACATTCAACAGGAGGAGTTTATGACTCAAGCAGAAAAACTGGCAGGTCGTACCATTGTCGTTCACCCTGCGCCGGACGGCTCGGATTTCAAGATCGGGCTGCGACCCTACTTCAAATACCGTGACACCGGCATCAAAGAAGCGACCGATGGCGCATTTACAGCGCATGTCATTCAGGCAGTTCCCGGCGTTCCTTTCAAGCCGGAATGGCATTCCCATACGCTTGGATTCCAGTTGTTCTTCGTGCTGCGGGGATGGGTCGTCTTCGAATATGAAGATATTGGCGTCGTGCGAATGGAGGCAGGGTCCTCGGTTTACCAGCCATCGAATATCCGGCATCGGGAACTGGAGCATAGCGATGACTTCGAAGTGCTCGAAATCGTTTCACCGGCGGATTTCGAAACAAGCTTGACGGATGCGCCGGGTTGAGCAACGAATGTGGGGGCGCAAGCATCAGGCAGCACGGACTGATTGTTTGCTTACTGCATGAAACGTACGCGCCGCCCCTGTACCGCGCGATCTGCCGCTTACAGCAAGTCCAGTTCGTGCAAACGCTTATAGAAAGTCCGGCGGCTTACGCCGACCTTCTTCATGGCCAGGGACTTATTGCCACCGCTACTGGAAAGCGCATCTTCATATAATTTGCGCTCGATTTTTCTAATTTCGCCCTTGAGGCTGCCTTGTTCGCTATTTTGGGCCGGCGCCTGGGTTGCGCAGTCCAGATTGGCGAAATGTTCGGGCAGCAAAACATCCGAATCACACAGTATGACGGCGCGTTCGATCGTGTTTCGCAACTGCCGGATATTGCCCGGCCAATCACCGCGCTGCAATAGCTCGATTGCTTCCGGCGCCATGATCAGCTGCCGTTTGTAGGAGTCACAGAACTGGGCGAGGAAGTGCAGCGCCAGTACGGGAATATCTTCCTTTCGTTCCCGCAAGGGTGGCAGATGCAGAGGGAAGACATTCAGCCGGTAAAACAAATCCTCGCGAAATTTGCCTTCCTTGACCATGTGCTCCAGGTCGCGGTTCGTCGCCGCGATCACGCGTACATCGACGCGTGTCACGCGGGTTCCGCCGACCTTCTCGATCTCTTTATCCTGCAGCACGCGTAACAATTTGGATTGCATCGACGCGCTCATATCGCCGACTTCATCAAGGAATATCGTGCCGCCTTCGGCAAGCTCGAACTTGCCCACTTTGCCGCCGCGCGTCGCGCCGGTAAATGCGCCGGATGCAAAGCCGAACAGCTCGCTCTCCAGCAAGCTGTCGGGAATGGCTGCGCAATTGACCGCGATAAATGCCTTGTCGCGGCGGTTACTGGCGCGTCGGATCGCTTGCGCCAGGACGTCTTTGCCGACCCCGTTTTCGCCGGTAATCAACACGGTGGCGTCTGTTTCCGCCACCCGCCGTGCCATCCCGATCACCTGCGTAAGCGCCGGACTGTTGCCGATCAGGCTGGCAAAGCCGCCGGAGCGTACCTGCTCCCTGAGCAGCAAGTCCTGATAATAATTCGCCAGGCCATGCGCGCGCCGGTACGCGCCGTACAGCTCCATCAGATCTTTGGAGTTCAGGAAGACGGTAACGACGCCGATCATCTGCCCGTCCTGCATCAGGGGATTGGCGCTTAACACAAGATCCAGACCTAGCTTCTCCGAATAAAAGGAGTCCCAGGTAATCGCTTTTCCCGTCTTGAGGACTTTCAGCGTGCGCGCATCGGGGGTCACGTCCCGCATATTCCGGCCGAGTACCTTATCGGCCGCCAGATCCATGATGCGCGTATACGCGGGATTGACGTAGACGATCGTCCCCTCCTGGTCAACGACAACAACCGCGTTGGACATCGATGAAACAATGAGCTCGAAAGGAATGCCCGCAGGCATGGTTGCCACTATCCCATGAGGCGATTCCGGGCCGGTCTTCTGCGCCATTTATTGCTCCATGCAAGCCAGTTGTCCGTAATTTTTTGGATGCAAGGCTTTAGGCCACTTTCAGTTTAGACCGAACCGGTAATGATTGTTCACTGATGTCGACTGGCTTTTGGTTTCATGGAAAGTTAAGCGCATTCAATTGCTGCGCTCGAGCAAGTTATCGAGCGAAGCCACCGGATCGCGCAATTCGCAAGCCGGTTCGTCAAGCCGCCATGGTGGCAGCCCCTCCACGGCTTTAGGTACGGCTGCGAGTGCCACATCCGGCGCCGGTGTCGTGCCAAGCGCCTGCGCCGCCTCGTGATTCGTGGCTTGGTATTTGCTTCATGCATAGGAGAAGCAGCACGGTTGACGCCGCTACGGCGGGCACGATGCCGCCTCCGCGAGATGTTGAGGCTGGCGTGAATGGCGGCGCTGTCTTCGCCGCTCAATATCACCTATGGACTCACGATGACTACGATGTACAACTGGAATGACCTCCCGCGCGAAATCGTTCGCAAGGGTGTCGAACGATGTGGTTTTCGCGGCGAGAACGTGATCGTCGTGATGAACTGGGTGGCACCGGATATCACGATCAATCCGCATAGCCACGAATTCGAGCAGCTCGCGATTTGCATCCAGGGCCGTTTCAACTATCACGTCGGCGAGCAGGTGTTCGACATGACGCCGGGCTCGATGCTGGTGGTGCCGCCGCATACCGTCCATTACGTCGAGCCGACCAGCGACGAAGTCGCTCTCAATCTCGATGTGTTTTCGCCGGTGCGCGACGACTACAAACATTTGGTCGAGTACCAGGCGGCTGAATCGGCCGGCGACCGGAATGGCCGCGATTGAGCCAAGGACCGCCATGAGCGCCGACACGTTCCGCGAACGGGTGCGTGGCCGCGAGCGGCTGCTGGGCACCTTTGTCAAAACACCGGCCTATCAGAGTGTCGAAGTTGTCGCCTCCGGCGGACTGGACTTCGCCCTGATCGATGCCGAGCATGCGCCGTTCGACCGCTGCACGCTAGACGCTGCCGTGCTCGCCGCACGCGCATCGCAGCTACCGGTGCTGGTGCGCATCCCGGACAACAGCGCGGCGACGATCCTGAATGTGCTTGATATCGGCGCGACCGGCGTCGTCGTGCCGCATATGCGCGACCCCGACCAGATTGCGCAGGTCTTCGCCGCGACGCGTTATCGTTCCGGCGGCAGCGCCGGCCGCGGCTTTTCCAACTCCCCGCGCGCCGGCGGCTATGGCGGCATCGGAATGGAAGATCTGATCCCTGCCGCCGACAAGAATACCGTTGTGATCTGCCAGATCGAAGACAAGGAAGCGGTTGAGAAGATCGAACGGATCGCCGCGATCGATGACGTGGATTGCCTGTTTATCGGCAAGGCCGATCTGGCGGTTTCCTGCGGATTTATCGGAGCCGACCGAGCTCTTCTCGATGCGGCTGTCGAAAGAATCTGTGCCGCATGTAACGCCGCAGGAAAGGCGGTCGGAATTTTCCTTCCGAACCTGGACGAGTTGTCGCGCTATGAAGACCTTGGCGTGACGTTGTTTGTGATCGGTTCGGACCAGGCACTATTGAAAATGCAGTTGAAGACGATCGTCTCGAAGTTTCGGGAATAGGAAAGGGAAACAAGACGTTTGCGGTACTGCGTGCAGCATGCATTTCGCATACAGACGGCTGACGGGCCGGAACGCCGGGCTGGCGCCGCCGGTGCGATTAGCCGCAAGCCGACGGCACAAGACCCTTCCACGACTGCAAAGGCGATGGCGCCTCGAATGAGCCGCTACGAAGATGGTCGTTTTTCGGCAAGAAGCTCAGGATTCTTCGGGCCAGTTGTCCGCAAAAATCGTCAGTGCCTCGCGTGCCCTCGGCCATCCGCCGTACATTGCCATCGTGATGATGGCTTCCTGCACTTCGGTTCTTGTATTGCCGCTGTTCTTCGCTGCGACCAGCCAGCGCCGCATCATGTCGTATTCGCCGTACACCGCGCTCATTGCCACGATCGTCAGTACTTTTGTTTTTAGCGGCACCAGCGAGCGTTCGGTCAGCAAGTACCCGAATACCCAAGAGACCATTTCTTTCTTGAAGTCGTCGTCCGCACCGATCGGGATACCGGGCAGGTCGCCGTCCGGGTCGCCGAACAACTGGATTGCCAATTCCCGCCCCTGTTTATAAACCTGGCTGTATTCAGTCATGATCGTTCATCTTTCCTTAGTAAATATTTTCGCTTGAAGGAGACAGCTCACTTCGCTGCAGCCTTGCGCTTCGCAAATACATCTTCGTAAATCATCAGGGCCGCGCGCGACGGCGGAAATCCGCCCACATGCGACACCAGGGCGCCAAGCTCATTAAGCTCGTCCTCAGTCCACCCGAGGTTCAAACAGGCGTTCGTCCATGTCGGGATCACGTTTTCCTTTTGCAGCACGGAGAGAGCGGCCAGCACGAGGAATCCTCGGGTTTTAAGATCGAGGCCGCCGCGGCCGTATATCTGCCCAAAGATGTACACGCTGCAACGGTCAGCAAAATCATTGTTGCCGCCCTTGTCGCCAATCAGGCCCCAGGGCCCGAACAGCTTGTGCTGGATCTTGGTCAGAGAGTCGTCGAGGAACTCCGCACTGAAGCCGTCGATATGCATGCGATACGGCGTTTCATAGGGCTTGGACAGAAATTCCTGGTTGAACTCGCCGACATGCAGGCTATGGGACATAGCCGGATTTTCGTTTGCCATGGTAAATACCCTTGCTCGTTAATAATTAAGCTGATACAGCCATCGCCGGCAGGCGACCGGCCGCTCTTCCCTGTTTGGTTAACCCTTACTGAGATTCGTATCCGTTAATTGACAGATGCGGCATCCATGCAAGTCCCGAGCCATCGCTCCGGCGGCCTCGCGATTCGTGACCGGTATCCGCGCGGCGGCCTGGTTTGACTTCTCCTGCGATTAACCCGCCGCGCGATGCCGGCGATGGGCAGGTACGGCGACGTTCAAACACATCCGGACTGTTAGCAAATCCAGCTTGTCCCTCGACAGGCTCTGCGCCAGATCCTTCATCTCCCGATCGCCGGACACCGTAGAGCTGTTTACAAGGTAAACAACAAGGACACGGCCTGTATCCGAAGAAAACGCATCGGGCGATACAGGAAAGCAGCCGCTGTGGTTCTCATCCGGATACCCCGCAGGTTTCCGCTTCTAAAAGTCTTGTCGTCGTTCCTGCATTGCCGACAGCGCGCATCGCAGCATGCTCCCGTATGGATGGCAGCCGGCCCTCCCGTATTCATTGCGCTGTTTATCGATGAAATAGCGCAGCTAAACATCTGTATCCGGAACACACAGTCGAGGGCATGAATAGTGGCCCGCCGGCCGTCAAAGCGGCCTGTCCACGCATGGCCCGGGTCTTGCTCAACCATGTTCAGGATGCAGGAGCTTCTCTTCATCAGGCGCATATGGACTCTGGTGGCGGGAAAAGTAAGGTTACTGGCGCAGCCGGAAAAGAAGCGGAGACGGTATGACAAACGAAACGAGACAGTGGGACCACGAAGCTGATGTGGTGGTCGTTGGAACTGGTGCGGCAGGAATGACGGCGGCAATCCTGGCGCACGATCATGGCGCGAAGGTGCTGGTCATCGAACGTACCGATCAGATCGGCGGGACGACCGCAGTATCGGGCGGCGGCATATGGATCCCGATGAATAATCATTTGTATGAGATAGACGCCGACGACTCCCGCGAAGAAGCGCTCGCGTACTGCAAGGCACTCGCGATGGGACGGGTCGACGAAGAATTGATCACAACCTTCGTCGACACGGCAGCCAAAATGATTCGTTACCTGGAGGACCGTACACCGCTTAAATTTGCGGCGATGACCGCGCCCGACTATCACCCCGAAATCGAAGGCGGAAAACTAAAAGGCCGGTCGATCGAACCGGATCCTTTCGACACCAATTCCCTCGGCGAATGGCAATCCAAGCTGCGCTTGCCCGGCGCCTTCTCTTTGCCCATCACCCGGCAAGAGGCATTCGGGGCATTCGATGCCTTCTATCGGCCCTGGCTGATACCGCAGGATCTGGCCGTGGAGCGTATGGAGAAGGGCGTGGTGACGCTTGGGCAGGCACTGGTCGCCGGCCTCTTGAAAGGTGTCCTGGATCGAGGGATACCGATTCTGCTGGAGACGCGCGCAAGGCAATTGATCACCGAAGAGCGGACTGTCATCGGGATCCAGGCTGAACAAGGCGGCGCCCGGCTGCATATAAAGGCAAAGGGTGGCATCGTATTGGCAACCGCGGGTTTCGAATGGAACGAGAAACTCAAGGCGCAGTATTTGCCCGGAGTGATCGAGAATCCGAACACGCCGCCGTTCAATGAAGGTGACGGCCTGCTGATGGCAATGGAAGTCGGCGCCGACCTGGCCAACATGAACGAAGCCTGGCATTTCCCCTCGTTGATGATTCCCGGCGAAACCTATGAGGAGCGTCCGTTGAGCCGCGCGATCCTGGCGGAGCGCAATGGGCCCCATGTGATCTGGGTGAATGCCCGCGGCCAGCGCTTTGTCAATGAGGCGGCGAACTACAACTCGGTCGGCAAAACCTTTCTTTCGATGGATACCGACGCACCGCGTTTCAGCAACCTGCCGGCCTGGGCAATTCTCGACAGCCAATACCGCGAGCGATATGTGTTGGGCACCACCATGCCGGAAGATCCGGACCCGGAATGGATCCCGCGCGCGGATACGCTGCAGGAGCTTGCTGAAAAAGTGGGCATCGACCCGATCGGTCTGCAAAAGACGGTCGATCGGTGGAACACCATGGTGCATCACGGCGAGGATTCCGATTTCGGAAAGGGTAACAGCATTTTCGATCGCTTCCAGGGCGACAGAGAGGCACCGAACCCGAATATGGGAACAATCGAGAAAGCGCCATTCTATGCGGTGCCTGTGCACACCGGCGCGCTCGGCACCAAGGGCGGGCCGAAGACCAACAGCATGGCGCAGGTGATCGATGTCAGAGGAAACCCGATTGCAGGTCTTTACGCGGCGGGCAATGTGACAGCGAGTATCACCGGGCCGGGATATTACGGCCGCGGTTCGACGCTCGGCCCGGCAATGACCTGGGGTTATATCGCCGGCATCTGTGCCGCCGACAATGCGAAGCAGCGGGCGTGACCCCATTTGCTGTTGCCTGCTCCGAAGCTTGTTTGAACCGTTATTAAGGTGGACGTGATGTTAAGCGCAAAAAGAGAGTTGTCCGTAACAACTGATTTAGACACCGTGTGGAGCTTCGTCAGCGACATGGGAAATTGGGCCGGCCAGATGCCCGGCTATATCTCCCATGAAGAGGTGAATGCCAATGACTCGATATGGACCGTGAAGATTGACCTTGGGCCGTACAAGCGCCCGGTGGTCATGGATATCCATGTCGTTGAATGGATCCCGCCGCATGAAGTGCGATTCGAGCTGAAGGGCAAGTTCGACCCTTTTCACGGCAACGGGACGTTCCGGGCCGACGCTGCGGGAACCGGCAGCGCGATCAAGCTGGAATTTCAGGCAGAAGCAACCGGATCGATGGCTAAGGTAGTGACGGCAATGGCAACACCGGTGCTCAAGAAGATTACGGATCAATTTTCTGCGAACCTGGTGAAGGCGCTGGAGGAACGCTCGACGTCCGATCAGCCCCCGCAAGAACAAGAACCGGCTCAGGCAAAGCCTCCTGCCTGGTCAAGGGAGGGAATTGTGGAGGCTGCCAAAAGAATCTTTTAATGGCTTGGAGTTTTTATAGGGCAGCAATTCCGTTTCATTTGCCTGGTAGCGGCAATCAAGAATCTCGCTTGATTGGCTTTTGCCCGAGTTGAAGACCTGTGTAATGCAACGCGCACCCGAGTTTGGGTATTGGAGACAATGATGACTTTGAATGCAAAAAAAATCGCTTGCGTAATTTCCGCTTTATTCACAAGCATGGCTGCGAGCAGTGTATCGGCCCAGATTTCCGGTGACGTGATCAGGATCGGATTGGCGACCGATATGTCGGGCCCTTATCTTGATATCGATGGGCCGGGCGGTGTTGAAGCCATCAGGATGGCCATCGCGGATGTCGGCGGCGAGATCAACGGCAAGAAGATCGAATTGATTTATGTCGATCATCAAAACAAAACGGAGATCGCGGCCACCAAGTCGCGCGAGTGGTTCGACAGAGATGGAGTCGATCTGCTTCTGGGCGGTGGAGCATCCGCAGCCAACCTGGCAATGGCCAGAGTCGCGGCCGAGAAAGCCAAGCCTTTCATCGTCAATGGCGCGGGCACCACGCAGCTGACCAATGAAGAATGCACGCCATACACGATTCACTATGCGTATGACACCAAGGCATTGGCCAATGTCTCCGGTTCGGCCATTGTGAAGCAAGGCGGAAAGACCTGGTTTTTCCTGACACTGGATTCGGCGTTCGGCACCTCCACGGAAAACGAAACGTCGGAGGTGATCAAAGCCAATGGCGGCACGGTGCTTGGCAGCGTGCGGCATCCGGCATCGGCATCGGACTTCTCCTCGTTCCTGCTGCAGGCGCAGGCATCCAAGGCACAGATCCTGGGTTTGGCCAATGCAGGAACCGATACGGTCAATGCCATCAAATCCGCCAATGAATTCGGCATCACCAAGACGATGAAGCTTTCCGGATCATTGATGTTCATCATGGATATTCATTCCCTGGGCCTGGAACTGACCAAAGGGATGTATTTGACCGACAACTGGTACTGGGACCAAAGCCCGGAGTCCCGCGCCTGGTCCCAGCGGTTCTTCAAGACGATCAAGAAGATGCCGTCGAGCGTACAGGCGGCACAGTATTCGGCAGTGCTGCATTACCTGAACGCGGTGAAAGCGACAGGCACCGACGATACGAAAAAGGTGCTGGCGCAAATGCGGAACACGAAAATCAACGACATGTACGCCAAAGGCGGCTATATCCGCCCGGACGGCCGCATGGTGCACGAGATGTATCTGATGCAGGTGAAGGCGCCATCAGAATCCAAATATCCGTGGGACTATTACAAAGTGGTCCAAAAGGTCCCCGGTGAAGAAGCGTTCACAAAGAAAGAGGAGTCAAAATGCGCGCTTTGGAAATCATCGTAAGCGAATAAGGTCGACGGGCTGCCCCGGCGCGCGCATTCGGGGCAGCCCATCGCGGATCATGCTGTCGGCGAAGAGTGGTTTTCATTAGTCGCAAAATCGCACTCGATTGCTATCGAGGTTTTTATTTTGGCTGAGCCAAGAAAGCCAACCGGCTTTTCCAAAAGATCAGCCGGCTGGAGTTGAACACGCATGCGCGCATTCCGCGATTCCGACAATGAAATCCGAGCGCGCCACTAGTTGGCTTCTGATCGCGTTCGCCGGCCTGTGTTCGACCTTGGCCGGATTAGGCATCGGGCGGTTTTCCTATGTTGCGACCCTGCCGCTGATCATCGATGCAGGATGGGCATCGGCCTCGGGCGCGGCACAACTTGCAGCGGCCAATTTGATCGGGTACTTGCTCGGCGCATTGGTATCGCACCGGCTTGCGGTTTCAATCGGTACCGGCTGGGCGATTCGGGCAGCGATGCTGGTAGTGGTCGTCAGCCTGATATGCTGCAGCATGAATCTCGGTCTTTACTGGCTTTGGATCTGGCGGTTGGTGTCCGGCATTGCCGGTGCGGTGTTGATGAGTATGACGGCGCCGGCCGTGCTTGCCCGGGTTCCCGTTGCTATGCGCGGCAAGGCGGCCGGCATGGTGTTTTCCGGGATAGGCTTTGGCATTGTGTTGTCGAGCTTTGTCGTGCCTGCTCTGGGTACGTATTCTCTCAGCTTGGCATGGCTTGCGCTTGCGGCGATAACCGCAGCCGCTCTATGTTTTGCCTGGCCCAGGTTCCCGGTGCAGGAAGCGGATCGGATAGTCCTGCAGCCTCTGGCCGCGGCGCGCGCGAATCTGATGCCGCGCGGCGCAATGCTGGCGTTGATTTGTGCTTATTCCCTGGACGCGGCCGGATACTTGCCTCATACGGTCTTTTGGGTTGAATATCTGGTACACGACCTGCATAAGTCGCTGGCCATGGGCGGCGCCTTTTGGGCGTTGTTCGGCGTTGGTGCGGCAATCGGCCCTTTGATTGGTGGCTTTGCAGCGGATAAATTCGGCTTCAGGCGGATGTTGATTGCATGCTTCGCGTTCAAGGCAATCGGCGTTGCATTACCGCTGATTTCTACGTCCATGCCTTCATTGTTCATTTCTTCGCTGGTCGTCGGTGCGTTGACGCCAGGATTAGGCGCTCTGGTATCCGGAAGAGCCGCTGAAATCGATGGAACGGCAGCACATCTGCGTAGTTGGGCCGTGCTGACCTTTTCTTACTCCGCGGTGCAGGCGGCAGGCGGATATGTCATGGCAGGTATTTATGCTGCCACGCATTCATTCAGCGTTCTTTTTGCAATCGGCGCGAGCTTGCTTGCTTTGTCCACCATCATCTCGGCAATACGTTTCAGTTATTGCGCCGGAGGGCGGCAACGATGTTAGTCCAGGTTAATGTCGGAGATGGGACGCGTGCTCCAATTTGCCGCGCTGTTGCGAGTGTCGGAATCCGAACCATTGCAGTTGTGGAATCGAACCTTTGTTTCGCACAACAATCTTAAGTAGAGAGAGTTGCAATATTGTTTTGTCTCCGATGAGGCGATCCGATGAAAAAAATCGCGCTTGTTACTTCCATTGCTCTGTCACTGGCAACCATCCAGGGAGCGCGGGCGACAGAGCAAAAGAACGGCACCACGCACGCAAAAGGCAGTGCGGTACGGGAAAATAGAAGCGGCTCAGACATCCGCGTTGTTGGAGGTGGATGGGGCAATGTCGGGCTCGAGGAAATACAGGTGCTGTTAAACGCGGTAGCCGCTGAAATGCTCGTGCATTTTCCGGGACACCGGCTAGATCCCATAGTCGTATCTTCATCCCAGTACGGCCCGGTCGTCTTGTACCAGAGAGGCCCCCAGAACGAGTACCAGGTCCTCCTCGCTGCGAAAGGAAATCAATGGGCCGAGTATGTGTACGAGTTTGCGCACGAACTTTTCCACATCCTTGCGCATTATGAATACCACGCCCCTCCTCGACGCGCACGGCACCAATGGTTTGAAGAAATGCTGTGCGAGACTGTTTCGCTGTACATGCTGAAACGGTTTTCACTGACATGGGAACAATCGCCGCCCAGGAGTGAATGGAAAGACTACGCCCCGAATCTGAATAGATTCACCCGGCGGGCATTGGAACAGCCTCATCGTAAGCTGCCGAAAAACATCTCGTTCCAGAAATGGTTTCAAGAGAATGGTCCTGTGCTCGCGACCAAACCGTATCTTCGCGAAAAGAACGAATTGGTCGCCATGTTCTTCCTGCCGCTCCTCGAGCAAAATCCGGACTGGCGTGCCGTCACCTACCTCAACTTGAATGCAGCGCAGGGCGATTCGAGTTTTTATGATCATCTCGCCCATTGGCATCGGATGACGCCCACGCCACATAAGCAATTCGTTACGCAGGCAATGCGACTGTTCCATTTCACGGAACCTGCCGAAGGTGATCGGTTGCTTACGCTTGAACAGCCGACGGTCAGGCCCGACAGTGAGGCGGAGCTGCGCGTCGGCCCGGCCGGCCCCGCAGGGCAATAGTGGTCGGATCGCACGCCGTGCCGTCGGTGCGCGCCAGCGCAAGCCCTTGCATGAAAAATCAATCGGCGCTTGTAGTGCCCATCGCGCGACGTATACTGGTTTATCAAATCCTTCCTCGGGTAGCCTTTGCTTTCTCTGGTTACCTTAGCACCATGAAGGTGGGACGATCTGCAGACGATACAGATGCAGATGGATCTGCACCAACAATGTAAGACCCCGCCCCCGCCCTTTTTTCTGCTGGCGTATCGTCAGTGAGGACCGTTGCCGCGCTCGACAAACGAGCAAAAGGGCCCGCCCAATGAAGGATGTTTGTGACGCATTGGAGAAATCCTGCCGTCACAACGTTGGTTACGGCTTAAGTAAAAACCGGCGATGAAACACGACGTAAACATCGCCCCATGCCGTACGACGTCAACACGTAGCTGGAGATCATTATGAAAACCTCGCAATGGATGACGAGGATAATTGCAAGCACCGCAATTGCCTTCTGTGGTTCGACGTTTGCAGACGCAGGATCAGTTGGCGTAGGAAATTCTTTCAGTGGTTTTGAATCCACCAAGTCCCGCGCTGAAGTACTAGCCGAATTAGATTCCGCCAAGGCGCAAGGCTTGCTTTTGCACAGCGAAGCGGACCTCAGGCAATCCGGCAGCGCACCGAACATCGGCGCCCGCGGTCCTGCCGGCTCCCGCTTTACGGGACGCACGCGGGAAGAAGTTCGGGCAGAGTTGATGGAATTCCGTAGAACGCAGCAGGTGAGCTCACCCACAGATATTTACTTTCCGAATTGAGGCCGATGACATGTCATTGAAGGACGTCGAACGCGACAGATGATAAGCCTGCGTGCAGCACATGATTGCAAGAGACCATGGACGGCACCGTCAGGACTGCGACGTTGAACGACGATCGAAATGAATCGCATCGGCGGCATCGAGATGCATCCCGTCTCTACTTGAAAGGCAACAGCGGCCGCGTGATGCGCCAATCCTGGCGCAACACGCGGCCGCAGAACACACGCTCCATCACCTCGATGTACACCGCTGTGTCCGGCACACTTCCGGCTGAAGTGGCAGCGACAGCAATACGTTCGTCGCCGCATAAGATTGAACAATCATCGATTCCTTGCGCAACACGTTTATCGCGCGCGGCTGTGAAGCTGCTGCCATCAGGTTCCACGGAGTCAGTTGAGACAGTACGCATGCCCTTCTGGCCGTGAATCCCCGGCTTTTCCATAGAAGAGGCTGGTGAGCGATCCCATGATTCACGTACACCCCTTCCCAAGGGATGCCGGATAGGGTTTCAGCCGCGCGAGAGCGGACAGGTCTGCCTGACCCGCTCCTGAAGCTCCTTCCTGAGGCTCTGCAGCTCGGCAATGCGCTCGTCGATCACCTTGATCTTCTCGGCAAGCAGCCCGGCGACCGCGGCGTCAGGGTCCGGCGCATTCCAGACGGCTGGCAGGCTTCCGCCGATTTCGGCCAGGCTGAAGCCGAGCTTTTGCGCGGTGCGGATATAGCCGACGAGTTGGGCGGTTTCCGGCGCATAGGTGCGGTAGCCGTTCTCGGCACGCGTCGAACGGATCAGGCCCTGCTTTTCATAGAAGCGCAATGTGTCGCAGCTTACGCCGGCGGCGTGAGCAAGATTCCCGATCCGCATCCTTTCCTCCCATATGAAATAGCGCTTGACCTTGGAGTGTACTCCAGGGTCTATCATTTCTCCACCCCCCTGACATGGAGAAACAGATGATCAGCCTTGCCAACTATCTGCGCATCGTGCGCGCCAGCGCCTGGTATGACCTGGTGGTGACCATCGGCTTTGCCACGCCGTGGACTTTCGCTGCGATCCTCGCTAGCCTGGAGACCGTTTCAGGTCTGCTCGGCATTGCCGGCAGCTTCCCGAAGTTCGAACCCGCCCACATGCTGATGGCGAACCTTCTCGGGTCCATCGTCACCGTCTGGGCGATCCTGCGCCTGCGGGACACGCGGCTGCAGTACGGCCGGTATGACGCCGCCGGTCGCTTCCTGTTCGCCACCTGGCAGCTGTATGCGCTGGCCAACGGCGCCCATCCGATCATCTGGAGCTTCTTCGTCGTCGAGGTCGCCTTTGGCATCGCACAGATCCTGCCAGTGTCGAAGGAAGGCGCTTGCTGTTCACCGCGCGCCCGCGCCGCGGCGGCCTGAGGACGAGAAGCCCTGCTTGCGGTGATCGCAGGCCGGAACACAGCGGGTTGATGGCTGCCGCGGGCATGCAGAAGCCCCTATGCGGGCACCAGGCTGACTTCGAATGCCCTTTCGACCAGCCATACCGAAGCAATCGCTATGATGACAGTCGATCCGGCATTCAACAGCAGGCGCCGGTAGAGCCAGGTCTGCCGCAGCAAGTAGGCTACCGGCAGGAAGGCCAGCACGATCGCAAGCTGGCCCAGTTCGACACCTACGTTAAAGCCGATCAGTGCGATGACGAGGGCTGATTGCGGCAGGCCGAGCTCGGCAAGCACCGTCGCAAAGCCAAACCCGTGTACCAATCCGAAAGCGAACGCGACAACCCAGCGCTGCCCCTGGAAAAACGGGAAGAGATTGTTGAGCGCGGCAACGATGACCGATGCGGCAATCGCCGTTTCGACCCAGCGCGACGGTAATTGCACGATGCCCAGGGCCGCAATGGTGAGGGTTATCGAATGCGAGATGGTAAACGCGGTGACGATCTTGAGCACATCGATGGCCGACGTCTTGAAGCTGGCCGACGCGTACCATTGCCTGTCATGCAGAACCAGCACGGCGGGCAACAGCAGCGATAGCAGGAACAGGATGTGATCGAATCCGATCCAGATATGCCAGACGCCGTGTTTCAGATAATCGATGAATTGACGCACGTTGCCTGCCCGGGAAGACGTGAACTGCTGCTTCGCATGCTCCGGGCTGAAGATCGCGGTCTCGACCTGTCCATCGCGTTCTATTCGAAGCAAGCCCTTGTGCTGCCGGTCGAGGTCGAAAAGCAGGTTGTAGTGAACCGCAAGGGTGTCAATCGAATTTTCGCATTCGGCGCGGAAGCGAAGCACCGCGTACGCGCCGTCGGAATGGTTGTCGATAAGGTGTTCGGTGACCGTGGCCGGGCAAGCCCGGCCACCGGCGCTTAGCGCCAGGCGCGACAGCGCATAGGCATCGATATCGCGATGCCTGCTGCGAATTTCGTCCCAGGTCAATGCGCCGTCGCCATCACGGTCGATGCCGACCGCGAACTCGAGGTCGCGCAACGCGATATCCCACTGGCCGGTGACCGTACGCTCCGCCGTTTTGAGGCTCAGATAGCTGTCGCTTGCTTTGTGCGCATGCGCGGGAACGCCGACGTGGCATAACAATGCCAGGATAAAACCGGTCACGTATCGTAGCGGCGTCATCCCGCGCTTTCCAGTTTTGCCGCCAGTTCCTGCAGGGTGCGGTCCTGGAGCCCGGTCTGCTTCAGCCATGCAAGTACCGGCCTGGCTTCGGCCTTGGCGTTATTCGCCACTGCGGCTTCAAGCAGAATGCGCGTGTCGGCCGGTTCCTTTTGCACACTCCAGTTTTGCCGGGCGAGTTCGAAGGCGCCCCGCGCGTCATCGCGCAGGTGCAACGCGAAGCGGGCCTGCTCCCGCCGATGGACGGTATCGCCGCGCAGCGCGGCGGCGGCAAACCGGGATTGCAAGGTATCGATATGTTTTGCCGCGTCGGGCAAACCCTGGCGCTTGAGCGCGAGTGCGTATCGAAGCAGCAGTCCGTCGGCACGCGTATTTTTCTGAAGCAGCGTGGCGACGTCGGCCGGCTGATTGCGATCCAACAGGAAGTCTGCAAATGCGCCGAGCAAGTAGGTGTCGGATGGATCAAGCGCCAGCGCCTGCCGGTAGTGTTGTTCTGCCTTTGCATGATTGCCTTGCCTTTCAGCCATTTCCGCCAGCAAGGTCATTGCCCACACCTTCACCGAAGGATCGGCGCCGTCGTTCTTTTTCAGTACGTCTTCCAGCACTGCATAGCTGCGAACGTCCTCACCGTTGAGGCTGTCCACGCCAGCGATGCAAGTGACGGCGACCAATTCCGGCACACGCCCTTGCAGCTGAACACAGCTTTTTCTTGCCTGGTCGTATTGCCCCTGTACTTGCAAGATGGTGGCCCGTGTCAGCCATGCTTGCGCATTGCCGGGATCCGAACCAAGAACCGCATCCAGATCGGCCAGTGCCTGCGCGAAGTGATGCTGGCTCTGCAGTATGGTCGCCCGCAAGATCCGCACTGCATTCGGCGCCTGTGGCTGGTCCCACCATGGGGACAGCGCCGCCTGCGCGTAGCCGAGATAGCGGGGATCGCCGGTTCTGCGCCCTGTTTCGATATAGCGGCGCGCCAGCGTGGTTGCAAGCTGCTGGTTCTGTGGCGATGCCGCGAGCGCGGCGCGCAGGCGCTGCATCTCTTTATGCGCCGGGTTGCCCTGGCCGGGCAGACGCTCGATCACTTGCGTGCCATCGGCCGGCACATACGGAGCAGCCTGCACGGCCGCCGGCATTGCGCATGCCAGAATCGCGGCTTTCAGCAGTGCGGGAATATGCATCGGCGATTTCCTCGACAATTGCTAATGGATGAACCGGTGATGCTCGCGGGTCCGACACCGACAAGGTGTCGGTGGTTACCATGGATTCTAGAAACGCTCACCGCCGCACGCCTTGCGTTCGAGCAGGCCACAGCAAGGGTGTCCGGTATAAAAAAGAGCCCGCTGTCAACAGCAGGCTCCGTGATGCAACGACATGAAGGGAGTACGGGCTAGCTGACCGGCACCGGTTCCACATCTTCCGGGCTTGTGACGGTAATTGACTCGACTTCAACCGGTTCGGCCGTTTCGGACGTGCTGTTGATGACGGCCAGGACGCGGGCGATGAAGGCGTCCGCCGTCGTCGGTGGCTGTTGACCATTACCGGTTGCATTGGCGGTGGTGTTGGTGTTGTTGTTGTTGGTGCTGGCGGTGGTGTTGGTGTCGGTCATCACGCTGCCGCTTTCCATTCCACCGTCGCCGCCGCTGCAGCCTGCAAGCCCGAGGACGAGGCAAAGGACGGTTGCCGGCCCAAGCAGAGAAGGTTTGTTTGACATGAGTTGCTCCTCGTTCGCTTAGTTGCCGTTGGGGCTGGTGGTGGCGGTATTTCCCGGGATCGGCGTGTTGAAATATGGGAACGTCGCCCTGTAGTCCGCCGCGGTCTTGCGCACGCCGTCAGTCAGGGGCGCGGTGCCCGCCGGTGCAGCGGAAGGCTGGCAACCGACTCTCAACGTGTCGTTCTGTCCGGTCAATGCACACAGCGCGCCCATTGCCACCCGCAGCGACAGATCGACCGTGTCATCCGCCGGGCGGCGTCCGTTCGGGTATCCGGCATTGTCGCCAGCCGCGACGCCCAGCGGATTCTGCGCATTCGCCGGGGCCGGGGCAATCGAGGTATTCAAGCGCAGCATTTCGGACGGCACCACGTTCCTCGGTTGATTCAGTCCTTCGATGCCTTTCAGGAAGACCGTGACAAGGTCGGTCCGCGGGAAGTTGGTGGGCGCGGGAGCGGACGGGAACAGGGTTTGCACCAGCGCAGGCAATGCCGGGTTGGTGACATAGTCGATGAACTGCGCATCGTTCATCGGTTTCGACGCATTGAAGCGGTTCTTGTCTTCCAGTCCGATCACGACTTCATTGACGAGCGGCATGCCGACGCGCGACACCTGCACCCAGGGACCGCCTTCCTTCGCTCCCGTATTGATGCCGGTTCCTGGGTCCGGATCAATCAGCCGGCCCTGGCGCTTGCTCGACGTGGTCCAGCTGCCGACGACCGGGTCGCCGGATGTCGTCAGGCAGGAAGTCGGAATCTCCATCGCGATGGTGCTGACGTTCTTGCCTTCCAGGGTATTTCTGTTGCCGCCACTTTCCGGGCCGAGGGGATTCAGGTTGAACAGGTCGAAGATCTCGCCGACCGCAATATAGAACGGCTCCTTGCGCTGGCCGACGAACACGCGTGCATTGCCGCAATTCGGGATCGACACGTCATAGATGTGCTGATTGGCATAGCGTTCGTAACCGTCGGCGCCGCCAAAGGTCTTTTCACCGATGTTGTCCACCGGCTTGTCGAATTCCCGGGTGCCTCCGCGCGTCACTGGCGTACGTTCGCCTGTTCGGCGGTCGCCCCGTACCACATCGATCGTGAAGGTCTCGCGGCGATTCAGTGTCGCGGGATTGACACCGTTGATCGGACCAGAGGTAATGATGGGGATCTTGATCTGCTTGCCACCGACCGGCAGCGCCGTCTGTTTGCTCGTGTTGTTAAACCGGAACTGGAAGGTGATGTCTTCCCTGGCGTCGCCGTTATTATCAAAGTGGATTTCATACAGACCATTCTCATTGAATGGATAAAAGTGCGGTCCGCCAAACGGGTCCTGGAACGGAATGTAGTTTGCCAGCACCGTGACATAGTCCTGGCGTCCCTGCTCATAGCTGCGGAACAGGTACAGGTCTGTCCCGTCAACGCTCGGCTCGTCGGTGAGGAATGGAGCTTCACGGTGGCTCGACGCCAGGGCCGATGTCGCAAAAATGCTCGCAATGGCAGACGCCAATAGCGTCGCTTTCATTACCTTGTTCAATGCTGAGTGTTGCATGACCTTCTCCATTCCGATTGTTCTTAGGCAGGGAAAAACGCGGCCATGAGGGAAAACCAGGGCCGTGAGTCATGAGAGTGCATAACCCAGAAGACGGTGCATCAATGTGACCAACACTTGATGTAGTTCAAGCTGCGTTCTGAGGTGAATCAGATGCGCTTTTGCACTTTTGTTGTAATGGGAGACGAATTTACGGCGGAAGGAAGCGGGACCGGGGCTGCTATCGAGCCTGAAGGAAGTGCAGTTTTCCCTATGAGGGAAAGATAGGGGACACACCACAATTATTATAAAACGCGGTCTTCCCCCTATTACGCGTTGCGTCGTTCACCAGGACGCGGGCGGGGCAGTGGCGTTTTTGGAAGTACTACCATGAGCCCGAGTTCAAGGGCGGCAACTACGGCACCGACCGCTGCACGAGGCAGTGACGAAGCAGCCCGCAATAACGGACAGGCCACGATCAGGCTATGATCTTGGCCTGCCCCGAATTACCTTCACCCCTCAACAATTTGACGCTGGAAGCACCATGAACCTCGCAAGAATGATGACCGACAAGGTCTATTTCGAAGACATGAACGGTATCCGCACAGGTCCGTACAAGACCAGGTTCGGCACCGACAGGATCACCGTCTTCCAGGACGAACTGAATGTCGGCGAGGGCGACCATGTCGTCCAGCCACTGGCGGACGGAACCGAACGGATCTACGTCGCCGACAACGTTACCTATAATGCGGGGCGCCGCAATATCCCCGGGCATTTCAGCATCACGATCACTAGAGAAGCCGAATCGCCAGCGGCAGCCACATCTGCGCTGCACGCAAGGATGGACACACTCGTCTCCAACGTCCAGGCCGGTGACAACAATAACGTGAACATTGCAGCCTTGATTCGGTCCCTCGCGCAAAGCATCGAGAACACCGACCTCCCTGCGGAACAGAAGGACGAGGCAAAGCGCCTTCTCCGTACGCTTATCGAACATCCCGTAATGACGGCGCTTCTAGGAGGCGCGAAGGCGGGGTGAAGCCTTGCAATCACAAAAAAGCTTACGCACCTGAGCGCGCAGCCTTTCTTTGTCAAAATTGAACGATAGGGGAGAGACCAAATTTATTATCAAATTGTGGTCTGCCCCCTATTACGCCTGTCCCCTATTACGCCCCCTATTACGCCCTATTACGCTATTACTCCCCTCCCTATTACTCGTGGCCTCCAACGGCACGCGCCAGGAAAAGCGCTGTGGTGAGGACTGGCGCCCCCAAATGAAAACGGCGGGTAGTCCCGCCGCTTCCAATACTCCAGTTCCGATTACCTGATGCGTTCTATTTCTTGAAGGCGTCCTTCACCTTGTCTGTCGCCCTGTCCACCGCATTGGTGACATCTCCGGCCGTCTTCTGAGTCTTTCCTTCCGCCTGGGTTTCCACGCCGCTGGCTTCCTGGCGATCACTTCCCACCATCCGGCCGAGTTTCCTTTGCACCTTGCCGGCTGCATCCTTGACGCCGCCTTCGACTTGATTGCGGTTCATATCGTCTCCTTTCTTGCTGAAAGTACTGGTCATACAAGTTCGAGTGCAAACATCGCGTGCAGTTCTGGGACGCATGCCTGCCGGCATTTTCATGCACTTGATAATCTTGTATCAAAACATGGTCCGCCCCCCCCTATTCGGGTCAGCACTTGCAATAACACGCCCGCTTCATTGCAAGTCCTGGCCGTGCATCGGTTTCTGGCCCTGACAGCAAGGCCGACCTGAGCTGAAAAAACAAGACTTCGCGCACACACTTTACGTCGAACGCTCGTTACATCTTTCGGGAAACTATTTCTACCTGGCAGCATCAACAGCGTACTTCCACTGGGAAACACGATGATGATGATGCTCGCTTTACCCGTATCACGATACAAATTCCATCCTGTCAGCCAGCGAACCTGCCTCTGCGCTGTCTTTGCCGCCGTCGGCATGTTGATCGGCACCTGGGCTTCCCGCATCCCCGCGCTGCAGGACAATCTCCACATTTCACATTCGATGCTGTCCATCGTCCTGCTGTGCGGCGGCTTGGGCGGGGTGTTGTCCTCTCCCCTCGCCGCGCGGATGATGCGCTTGCAAGGGGCCAGGAAGACGCTGTTCCACGGCGGCGTGGGCGTGGCCGCTGCACTGCTGGCGATCGGCGTGGCGCCGAGCGCTCACCTGTTGATGGCGGCTCTCCTGATGCTCGGCCTGGCGAGCGGTTGTTACGCGATCGGCGTCAATTCCGTCGCGTCCAGGCTTGAAACGGCATCCGGCAAATCCGAAATGGCGATGCTGCACGCCTGGGGCTGTATCGGCTCGCTGGCCGGCACGCTGTTCGGCAGCCTTGCCGCGGCCATGCGCATCGCGCCGTCGGTCCATTTCATGATGGTCGGCGTACCGCTGACCGGGCTCCTTTGGGCCTGCTATTCGATGCTGGAGCCGGACAGCGGCGCAAGCCAGGTTGACGGCAAGGCCAATGGCAAGAAGTTCGCGCTGCCCACCGGCCGCCTCGCTCCGCTTGGCATTCTTGCCTTTTGCTGTGCGCTGGTGAACAACGGGGTCGCGGACTGGAGCGGAATCTTTCTGAAGGAAGAGTTCGACGTCACCGCAGGGTTCGCACCGCTGGCGCTGTCGGTGTTCACCGTGATGCTGTTGCTGGGCAGGCTGCGCGGCGACAAGCTTAAAGCGAGGCATGGCGCAAGCCTGCTCCTGACCGCGGGTGGGATCGTCTGCGCCGCCGGCCTGCTCCTGGCCGTGTTTGCACCGACACCCTACTTCGCGCTGGCCGGCTTTGCGTGTTCGGGGATGGGGCTGTCGCTGGCCTACCCGTTTGTCATCAGCGCGGTCGGCAAGGAAGGCACGCTGGCGCTGGCGGCCGTGGTGACCATGTCCAACCTCGGCGGGCTGGCGGGTCCTCTGGTGCTCGGCACCATCGGGGATTTCCTCGGGATGCAGTCGGCGATCGGTTTCATTGGTTTGCTCGCCATCGTCATTGCCGTCGTCGCCTCCAGGGCGCAGTTGCTGCGCTAGTGGGGGTGGCTCCGGCGGGTTCGCGATCCACACGCAGTCCGGCCAAAACCAGACACCTTGAAAACAATAGCGCTCAACGTTCGGAACTTAAGTTTTTGCCTCCATCATCGCTCTCCTGTCATCTGCCTTATGGCTGTTGCCCAAAGCAGCAGCATAGTGGACATAAAACTGTTCCTGCAGCCGGACATTTGAATCTGGCTTTGACACGGAGGTGGAAAACACAATCATGTGCCACCAGCTGCGGGTACTACCAGAACGTCGCTTTCCGTCTGGTCGATTGCATCACGGGTAACGCTTCCAAGAAGCATTTCCTCAATGCGTGAGCGACCGTGCTTTCCGAGGACAATCAAGTCAGGTCGGGTTGCCTTTGCATAGTCGCGCACGACCGGGCCTGGCAGCCCGAATGTAATTGCTCTCTGCATGCGTCGCCCGCCCGCTTCAATTCCACCGATGAGCTGATTGAGCTGCTCCCTGGCATCCTCGAAAGCTTTCATCCGATATTCGTCGATGATGTCGGGCGCTACGTTCGCATACTGCATCTTCCCTTCGAATAAGACTTCGAATGCGTGAAGGAACGTAATGTCGGCTTGCGGTGCAATTGCAAGCGCCGCTTCTGCCGCCCGACGGGAATCTTCAGAGAAATCGACCGGAACCAATACGCGCTGATAAGACTGTGACGGTTTGTTCTTCACAACAAGCAAGGGTGATTTGCATAAGTGTGTCAACTTGTCGGCGGTATTGCCAAGCAGGAGATCGGAAAAGAAGTTGCCACCATGCGCACCTATGACGACAAGGTCGGTTCGCAATTCTTCTGCCCGGATAACGATCTCGGATGCAGGGCGGCCGAAGCGTACTTTGCAGGTGAACTGTACTCCGTAGTTGTCCTTGTGTACGTCTGCGCGGTACGCCAGAACTCGACCCGCATTCTCCGCCACCAGAGCGGTCGCCGACGCGACGGTACTGTTCATAATCTGTGCAAGGATTTCCGGCTCGCCGCACTCCCTTACCGTCAGAAGCTCGGCAACATCGCATTTGTGCTCCTGCACGAGCAAAGCTGCGCGCGCCTCTGCGCGCTCAGCGCGTTCTGAACAGTCAGTTGCAACTAGTAGGTGGTTGAAGATATACATTGTCGCCGCTCCATTTCGATTCGAATAGTAGTGTTTATTCCTTAAGGCATGATCGTCCGCTACTGGTTAGCGGCTGCTGCATGACTTGTTTCGTGAAGCGTTTGTCCTTCCCCTTTCAATTTCTTGAGCACATAAGAAGACATTCCTCTGGCGAGTTCATGCTCGCCCATGAACACCTGGCCTGCATGCTCTTTTCGCAGTAGCTCCGCCTCTTCGTCGCTATGAGTACGCACGATTGTCTCGATCTTGGGATTGAGCGTGCGCGCAATCTCGACCATTGCCCGCACATGGAAAGTGTCCGGGGTCGCGATGACGAGGGCAGCCGCACGAGCGATATGCGCCTGGATCAGCACATCCGGCTCTGCAGCGTTCCCCGCCACAGCGGGAACATTTTCTTGACGTAACCTTTGGACGATCTCGCGGTTATCCTCAACGACGACGTAGGGAACACCTTGCGTCTTAAGGTCAGCCGCAATTCGCCGGCCAACCCGGCCATATCCCACCAGTACAACTTGTCCGTTTAGTCTCTCCTGCGGTACCGCCATTGGAAGCTCGGCTAGCGGATCCACGCGCCGGTTAAGCTTTCTGGCTAAGCCCGAGTGGGCTTGCAGCCAGCTTTGTACGGGACCAATCGCCTTGAACATGAAGGGATTGAGTGCGATCGACAGGATGGCACCGGCCAGCACCAAGCTCTGTGCCTCAGCCGGGAGCAATCCAAGCGACAGGCCGAGTGCCACCAGGATGAAAGAAAATTCCCCAATCTGGGCCAAGCTCGCGGATACGGTCAGTGCCGTATTCAGTGGGTAGCGCAGTAGCAGCACTAACAGGAAGGCAGCAAGGGACTTGCCGAAGATGATGATGAACACGACAGCCAACACCTCGAGTGGCTTTTCGACCAGCACGGCGGGATTGAACAGCATGCCAACCGAGACGAAGAACAGGACGGAGAATGCGTCCTGAAGCGGCAGAGACTCCGTGGCCGCACGATGACTCAGTTCGGATTCTCGCAACACCATGCCGGCGAAGAAGGCACCCAGGGCGAACGAAACGCCAAACAATTTCGACGATCCATAGGCAATGCCAATTGCGGCGGCAATCACGCACAGAGTGAACAATTCCCGTGAGTTGGTCTTCGCCACCTGCCAGAGCAACCAGGGAAAGACTTTCCTTCCCACGACGAGCATCAGGCTAATGAAGATGGTTACCTGACCCAAAGCCACGAGCAGGGCGTTCCACAGCGAACCTCCCCCATTCGGCGTCTCACCGCCCAGCCAGCCTGATAGCGCCGGCAGCAGCACCAGGACCAGCACCATGGCAAGGTCTTCGACAACCAGCCAGCCCACAGCAATTCGCCCGTTCATTGATTCAAGCGCGCCACGCTCCTCCAACGCGCGCAATAGCACCACCGTGCTGGCAACGGACAGACACAATCCAAATACCAGCCCGGCGCCGAAGCTCCAACCAAGCCACATGGCGATACCGAGACCAAGGAGGGTGGCCACACCGATTTGCAGGACAGCGCCAGGAAGCGCAATTTTCTTCACTTCCATCAAATCATCAAGCGAAAAATGCAGGCCGACTCCGAACATCAGGAGCATGACGCCGATCTCTGCCAGTTGCGTAGCCAGGTCCGTGTCGGCAATAAATCCGGGAGTGAATGGGCCGAGCACTATCCCGGCAAGCAGATAGCCGACGAGCGCCGGCAGCTTGAAACGGGCCGTAAGAAAGCCGAATACAAGCGCAAGCCCGAATGCTGCGGCGAGAGTTGCGATCAAACCAACATTGTGATGCATTGATTTCGTATCCTTTGGTCTGCGGAGCTGCGGAGGCAAGGCAGCAAGTCATGGGTGCGACGCCCATTGGGAGCAGCGCGGTAGTTCGATCCAGGCGCGGATCAAAATCGGTTCAAGGTGAATAAGTCGGGTCACCGACTGGCAACGGAATCTCGTCTAACCCGACTTCTCACGAAACCGGCCACACGCGAAAAACTTACCTGAACGAAGCCACGAACGGACGCGAATGGAAACAGGACGGGAATCAGCGTCTAGTCTATTGGGGGAAAATGCTGACCCGCGAGATCAAGCGGGCAACCGTGGCGGCCGCTTTACTCGGGGAAGAACAGTGGAGAGATGGATAACCGTAGGCACCGCGGCCAAGGCAACCAGGTGCGGGGGCTTGGATACCGGGACATGGAGGGCCATGTAGTCGGACAATTCCTCAATGTTGGAAGGCACCTGCTGACCGTCTGCTTCATCAAGTACGCTATCCAGGCAGGAGCCAATGGAGCAGACGTGCTCCTGACCCTGCAGTGGCGAGACAACGTCGGCACCCACTGCCGCGACAGTCCCTTGCATGGAAAAGATGAAGATCAGAAAAACGATTAGCAGTTTCTTCATGAGGATACTGTCGCTGAACAAATCGAAGCTGTAGCCGGCAGCACGACCAATTTTGGACCTTGGATTGATCAGCTAAGCACGCTCCGTTACCGATTTTACATGGGTTTCAGACGTAATGACGTAGCAGCGATTAATGCCATTGGACGTTCCGCGCCATCGCGGTCAGTCGTGGCAGGTGCAGGCGCGTCAGCGTAAACGATCAATACTTTTTGAATGAAGAATTTTCAGGCGAGATGGAATGCAGCGGCGTTTCACAAGTCTTAACTTGTGTGCACCTTGTCAACCGTGGCTTTGTGACCACGGATGCCTGATGTCTTATGAAAAGTCTTTTTATCCGTCTTCTGCTCGTCATCTTTTCTGTCCAAGGTGCTATTGCGGCAATCGGCGACGACGCTGTCCTGCAGGGACAAGGCAAGGCGGCAGCCGCTTGTTCAAGCCTGCCTTGCTCAGGCTCGAGCAGTATCGATTCCGGGGGAGCCGAAGTGTTTCCCGTAATCGAAGAGCTGTCCGATTACGTGATAATTGGCCTTCCAGCATCCAAAGCCAGCTACAGGGTTGGTGCGTCGTCGTCTGTGCCGGTTCAGCTGCTCTCCATTGATCTCCCCAAGGTAAAGCCCCCGCCAAGAACCTGACGCCAGCGTTCAGCTTCAGGTCATGCTGCGTCCCGCTTCGGGTTACCGCGGCTTGCTTACGCTCGCAATATACTTGGGAGAAAGGCTATGTTTCAAAGGATACTATGGCCGGTTGACGGCTCTCCGTTGTCATTCAATCCGTTGCACGCGGTCATCAATCTTGCAAAATTATCTGGAGGTAAAATCGTTGTGCTGTCGATCGCGCAACCTAGACTATTCTATTCCACCGAGCTTGCCCACATGCAAGATGGTAACGCGGTCGAAGAGATGAATCTTGCCGCTGCCCAGGACAACGTGCAAAAGGTGTGCGAAATAGGGCTGCACGTTGGCGTGGATTGTGAAGGCATCATCTCGATGTCCCACATTCCCAGTGATGTAATTCTGGATACTGTTCAAAGAGCAAACTGTGACGTTATCGTGATGGCCACGCGGGGCAAGATGGGCGTGATCGAAACGATATTTAAGGAGAGCACGACGCAAGACGTGCTCCGCAGTTCGCCCGTTCCCGTGCTGGTGTTTCCCGCGATGAACGAGCCTTGAGACGAAACCAGAGGATGCGCAAGCGGGCTGATCACGTTGATTCGATCTAGGCTTTCGGAGGCGTCTCGCAGCCGCATATTGCAACGCTACTTGCCCCCTCGGCGACGATCGAGGGCGCAAGTGCAGGTGATTGTTTTCGAGCTGAAGAGCAAGATGCTTCGGCGTCAGTCGCGCTCCGGCGACGCTGGGGCAGCCATGGCCGGTCTCGCACAGGCGTTCATGTGGACCCATGTGCAAGCGGTGGAGCAACATGCATTGCTTAGGGAGCATAGGATCATCATGTAATAGCATGCATGCAATAGGGGACATGAGTGTAATAGGGGACAGACCACGATTTTGTGTAATAGTGTAATAGGGGACAGACCACGATTTTACGAATGCTTTTAGAACGTGATCTGTTTCCCTATTGCCTTCCATTTATTGTCAAATCGTGGTCTGTCCCCTATTTTTATCCCTATTTTTTTTAAATCGTGGTCTGTCCCCTATTTTTTTTCTATTTTTTCTTTTCCGCCCTGAGCTTGCCTGACGCAACGCAGCAATGTACCGGGTGAACAGGTTATTCAGGTCATTGCCATATGAGTGCGTGTAGAAATTGGCCGGCGTCGCCTGCGGGAGCCGGCGCAACTGCGCCTGCAAGCATGTTTCAATTTGCGTGGCCGCGCGGCCTGTCATGCCCCGGGGTGACATCGATCCTGATACCAGCGCGCAAAGTCATGTCCTGACATGGGGTGCGCCAGATAAAAACCCTGCGCCTGCGTACAGCCCTGTGACTGCACATACGCGAGTGTCTGCTCTGATTCGACGCCTTCTGCAATCACTTCCAGATTCAGCGTGCGCCCAAGAGAAATCATGGCGTTTGTGACTGCACGGCAGGCAACGTCATGTTTGGCGGGCGTCACGAATGACTTGTCGATTTTTACCTTGTTCAAGGGAAGCTTGGCGAGATGCGACAAACTGGAGTAGCCGGTGCCGAAATCATCCAGCAAGATCTTGATGCCATCCGCTTTCAATCTGCTCAACACATGAACCGCATGCTCGACGTCATCCATGACGGCGGTTTCCGTCACTTCCAGCTGGAGTGCATTGGGGGCAGCGCCCTGTTGCTGCAACGTGCTTCGAAATCGTTCGACGAGGTCCGGGCTTCGGAACTCCACTGCTGACACGTTGATTGCAATTGGAATGGGCGGCATACCCTGACTGATCCAATCCTGATGCTGCTTGATCGCCTCCTGCAATAGCCACACGCCGATCTCGTTAATCAATCCCGTCGCCTCTGCAATCGGCACGAACTGGCTCGGCCCGATTGTCAGGTCCCCCCAGCGGAGCAAGGCTTCCGTGCTCACCACCTTGCCGGTCTGGAGTTCAACAACCGGCTGATAGCAGAGGTGAAAACCGCTGGCACTGACGGTGCTTCTTAGCCGGTGCTCGATTTCCAGTTGAAAGCGCGCTGCGGCCGCATATTCGAGTGAATAAAACTGGAATCGATTGCGGCCGCTCTGTTTGGCCTGATACATCGCCATGTCTGCGTGGCGAAGCAATGTTTCGATATCCTTCCCGTCGGATGGAAAGATGCTGATGCCGATGGAGGTGGACAAGGCCAGCGTGATGTTATCAATGTCGATGGGCTGATTGATGTGCTGAATGATATGGGAAGCAACTTCACTGGCGTGCATCCCATCCTTGATATCTTGGAGGAACACGACAAACTCATCACCACCCAGGCGAATCACGAGGTCATCCGCGCGCAGGCCTGCGTGCAGTCTGCGTGCCACTGCTCGAAGGACCTTGTCGCCCACGTCATGCCCGTGGCGGTCATTGATCGGCTTGAAGCGGTCAAGGTCCAGGAACAGGACAGCTGCCGTCGTTCCGTTTCGCTCGTTATGCGGCAACAGATGGTTGGAGTATTCGGCGAGCATTGCCCGGTTGGGCAGACCGGTCAGCGGATCATGCAGCGCGGCGTGCATTACTCTTGCTTCAGCAAGTTTGTGGTCCGAGATATCAACCACAATTGCGACGAGTCCCTGGTAGTGTCCATCGGTATCACGTAGCGCGCTCACACTGCTTTTTGCCCACATCAGGGAGCCGTCTTTGCGAATGTACTGCTTTTCAATAACGGTATCCTGCGCGCCTGCCATCAGCGTGGCCACCGCTTCGGTCGTCTCTTGCAGCGATTCTGGCGCCGTAATCTCCAGCACACTTTTGCCGAGCAGTTCCTCTTCCGTGTAGTTAAGCATGTGGCAGAACTTCTGGTTGATCAGCGTCATTTGGCCCGAAGCATCAGCTTCCACCACCCCGGTCGCTGCCTGACTCACGATCTTGAAAAAGCGCTCGCGGCTCTCATGCAAATCATGTTCGATATGCTTGCGATTCGTAATGTCGCTCATCAAAATCAACATGGTGCGGCCGCTGCTGCGGACAGTTTGCACCCGGTACCACTGATCGTTGAACGGCGAATATTGCTCGCTCTCGGCGAAGTCGCCATGGCGAAATACCTGCTCGCATTGCGCAAGGAGCGGCTCTACCGGAATAGCGCAGACCGTGCTCAGCAGGCAAGCATTCGTGTCCATTTTTGAGGCTGCGCACACTTCCTTAAAACGACTGTTGAATTCGTCCAGCTGAACATCAACGACGTTGCCCTCGCTACTTAACACAATCTCGCCGACTGCGGCTCCCTCGCCCAATGTCTGGAAGAGAGCACATAGCTCGCTCTTCCTGGAAGAGCGAATGAATGCAGACAAGCCACGCTGCTCTTTGTCGTTGCTCATGTCGTCACGCCATATACGAATGAGGGCGCTGTTGTTGAAGTTGGTACGCCCTCACCTGTGTGATTGGAGATGGTGAAGAGAAAGACTGCTCTGAAAGAATCGGCAGATGCGCAAACGGCGAATGCAGCGCAATCAGAAAAAGGGATCGCCAGATATTAGAACTCTACTATCAATTGGAACAAGAGGTCAGTTAATTCTTCAGTTCGATCTCGATCGGAAACCGGGCCTTGAAAACGGCGCGATGGTCGGCGGCAAATAGTACCGGCATGACTTCATCCGGTCATTCCCGATTGGCAGCAGTCAATCGAATCGGAAATTCGGCTCCGCCACACGACTGACTGCCGATCCGGATACTCTGAGCTGTCTGGGGCAATAGGGACACCCTACAACCGGACAAACATCGTGCAAAAAAAAAGGTTACGCGCCGAAGCGCATAACCTTTTTCCATCAGAGCTTATCGTGTCTTAGCCGCAAGCCCCGATCGCCCCGCAGGCCGTACAGAACTCGCACCCATCCTTCTTGATCACCGTGCTGTTGCCGCACTCGCGGCACAGCTTGCCGTGCATCGCCGGCGTCGGCTTGGCGGCATGGGTCGGCTCGTCGGTGACCACGCCCATCGCCTTCACCGGCAGGCCCTCTTCCGTCAGGATGCCGAGCATCGCATAGCGGTGGATCACCAGCTGCGCGATGTACGCGACGGTCGACGGATAGCTCGCCTGCTTTTCGCTGCCCGGCACGCGCGCCAGGAAGTCGCCGCGCGGTTCCGCGTAGTTGAGCAGCTTGCGCAGCTTCATGCCGATCCAGGCCGGGTCGACCACGCGCATGTCATGCGACAGCAGCTTGCACAGGCCGTCCAGCGTGTGCGGATGGCCGCCGGTCAGCCACATGCTGTACGGACGACGGGTGCCGTCGGGCATCTGCAGTTCCTTCAGCATCAGCACGAAATCGTCTTCGGTGGCCGGGTTGCGCACGTCGGCGACCCAGGCCAGCGTGCCGTCGGTGCCGGTCTTGGGCTCATGCGGTGCGAACAGCGCGTCGAGCACCGGGGTCGGGTCGTTTTCCAGCTTGTCGAGCGCGCCGAGCTGGTTGTAGCGGAACTCGACCAGCTTGGCGAACGCGGCGGTGGCGCTGGGCACCTGCACGATCTGGCCGGTCGGCGGCATCGGCATGTCGAACGGGTCGCCGTAGGCGCTCGCCAGCAGCGACAGGCGGCGGCGCATCCAGCCGCGGTCGTTGGCGCGCATGTCGGTCGACAGCGTCTTGGCGATCGCATCCAGGCCGCGCGGCGGCTGGCCGCCGAGCACCCAGACTTCGAACGGCACGCCGCCCTTGTCGGACACGGCGACCGCGAATTCGCCCTGCGGCGTGTCGATGATTTCGGAAATCCAGGCGGAGGCGCCGGCCGGCAGGCCCGGGCGCGACGGCCAGCGCAGCGACGCCATCGGCGGTGCCATCGCGAGGTCCTTCAGCACCAGGCGCTTGTCCTGCTCGGACAGCATCATCGGCTGCGGGTTGGTGGCGGCGGTCGGGACCGACAGCACCGCGCCCAGCACGCCGTTCGGGCGGTAGGTGGTGATGCCCTTCAGGCCCTGGCGCCAGGCTTCCATGTACAGGTCCTTGAAGTCGTCGTACGGATAGTCTTCCGGCACGTTGACGGTCTTGGAGATCGCGGCGTCGATGTAGGGCGCGACCGCGGCAACCATCAGCATGTGGTTCATCGCGGTGATTTCCAGCGCCGATACGAAGGCTTCCGGCAGATTATTGGTGTCGTTGCCGAGCGCGCGGTAGACGCGGTAGGCGTGGTCCTCGACGGTGTAGTCCTTCTTGGTGCCGTCGGGCATCCGCTTGGTGCGGTTGTAGAACCAGGAGAATGCCGGCTCGATGCCGTTCGATGCATTGTCCGCGAACGCGAGCGAGATGGTGCCGGTCGGCGCGATCGAGGTCAGGTGCGAATTGCGGATGCCGTGCTTGCGGATCTTCGCCTTCAGGTCGTCCGGCAGGCGCGATGCGAAACCGGCGGCGAGGTACTTGTCGGCGTCGAACAGCGGGAACGCGCCGCGCTCCTGCGCCAGCTCGACCGAGCTTTCATAGGCGGCGTCGCGCATCACGCGCGAGATGTTGGCGGCCAGGATGCGGCCTTCCTCGCTGTCGTAGCGCTTGCCGAGCATGATCAGCGCATCGCCCAGGCCGGTGAAGCCGAGGCCGAGGCGGCGCTTGGCTTCCGCTTCGCGCGCCTGCTCCGGCAGTGGCCACTTGGTGGCGATCAGCACGTTGTCGAGCATGCGCACGGCGAGTTTGGTGACTTTCGCCAGCAGGTCGAAGTCGAATTTGGCTTCCGGCGCAAACGCGTCCGCGACATAGGCGGTCAGGTTCAGCGAGCCGAGGCAGCAGCAGCCGTAGTCCGGCAGCGGCTGTTCGCCGCAGGGATTGGTCGCTTCGATGTATTCGGCGTAGGCCAGGTTGTTTTCCTGGTTGATGCGGTCGAGGTAGAGCACGCCGGGTTCGGCGGCATTGTAGGTGCTCTGCATGATCAGGTCCCAGATCAGGCGGGCCTGCACCTTCTTGTACACCCACTTGCCGTCCTCGCGCAGGTAGGCGCCCTTGGCCTTCAGGTCGGCGTTCGGCTCGACCTTGTGCGCGAGTTCGAACTCGCCGTCGGATTCCACCGCGCGCATGAACGCGTCGGTGACGCCGACGGAGACGTTGAAGTTGTTCAGCTGTCCCTTTTCCTGCTTGACGGTGATGAAGTCGACGATGTCCGGATGCTCGACGTTGAGCACCGCCATCTGCGCGCCGCGGCGCGCGCCGGCGGACTCGACGGTCTCGCAGGAGCGGTCGAATACCTTCATGTAGGAGATCGGGCCGGAGGCGGAGCTGCCGGTGCCCTTGACCATCGCGCCTTTCGGGCGGATCGCGGAGAAGTTGTAGCCGACGCCGCCGCCGCGGCGCATGGTCTCGGCCGCCTGCGCCAGCGCGGTGTAGATGCCGGGCTTGCCGCCGACGTCCTCGGTGATGGAGTCGCCGACCGGTTGCACGAAGCAGTTGATCAGCGTGGTCTGCAGGCCGGTGCCGGCGGCGGAAGACACGCGGCCGGCCGGAATGAAGCCGTTTTGCATCGCCCACAGGAATTCTTCTGCGTACTTCTTGCGCAGCTTGGGCTGTTCGATGTCGGCAAGCGCCTTGGATACGCGGGTGATGACCTGTTCGATGGTGGTCTCGTCGCCTTTCGCGTACTTTTCGATCAGCACCTCGGTGGAGATGTCTTGCGGCTCCGCGAGTGCGATGACGGCGCTTTCGAGTTTATGCATGTATGGACTCCCTTATGGCCTCTGGCTATCTGTTTGTGTAGTGACGGGTGGTGCTGAATTCGGATGCCGCCGACCGTAGGTCAGGCGGTGTGCGGGACTGCTGCGCGGGCCAAGACGGTGGTATCGGTAGAAAGCAGGGATGCAATCATGGTCGCGCTCATTGGTCTTGGTTGGCTCGGCAGCGGGTCCGCCTGGACCAGTGCGAACGCTGGCCTGATGACGAACCATCACGGATTCTAGCGATCTGCAAAACCGTCTCACCTTGACCTGGATCAAGTAATTCCGGGCCTGTACGATGTCCCGGGAAACGGTTGCAAACAGCGGTTAACTCCCTTGTTTCGGGTGTTGGATTTTGGCGGTACGGAGGGTCTAGGTCAAGGGCTTGACGAACGATGTAAACAGGGTGAAGCAATAGTGGACGAAGCGCGGAATCGAATGCGTGAGCATGCGCTCACTCTGCCGTTCGGTACGCGCGATTCCGTCGCTTGTCGGCCACCGCCGGGCGCAAGCGATGGGAAGATCGCCGCGGTTGCGGCATCGAGGGATGCGGCCGTCAACCGACGCGGCGTGGCTTTTCGGCGACGAGAAATGAAAGGCGGACACGCGGCCGGCGGCGAGCGCCTTTACGCAGCATGCGTCCCCTACTCCTTCTTCCACCGGTTATGCCCCACATATTCTTCCCAGTTGATGAAGCCGTCCTTGTCCTTGTCGTACCTGCCAAAGTGTTCGGCGACGTAGGGCAGCGCCTTGGCCGCTTCTTCCGGCGCGACCCTGCCGTCCTTGTCGGCGTCGGCGCCGTCGAAGCGTTCCTGCGCCTGCTTCGCTGCCAGGCGCGCCATGTCGCCCTTGCGGCCTTGCTGGTCGAGCTTGGGGACAACGGTCTGCGCCTGCGCGCAGGTGGCGGCGGCGAGCAGGAAGAACAGCGGGATGGCGGCTTTCATCTGGATTTCCTGGAAGAACAATGACCTCATCTTAGGAGGCCGGCGCCGCCGCTTCCAGCATCTGGATCAAATCGGCAAAAAAAAACCCGCTGCCTTGCGGTAGCGGGTGAAATCCAATTCTAGGAGAGTTGGAGGAGACAGGTGAACTATAGAATAGCCCCGCACCCATGTCTGCTTTATTGTCGTGATACCAAACATCACCGCTGGTGATATCAGCCGGAAACCGCCTCAGGCAGTGCGCCGCCTACCTTCATGACCGGCTGCGCGCCGCGAAAATGGAAAAAGCCCGCTCGGCGATCTGCCAAGCGGGCTTTTTTTGTCTCCTACCTCATCCTGTGATGGATTTTTTTTGAGTCACGATCTTACACCGGGTCGGAAATATTTGGTGCATCGGCAAGAGTTCGCGTTGCAATCTTGCGAAGGCGGAAAACAAAAAAGCCCGCGAAAGCGGGCTTTTTTGGGGGAATATGAGAGTAGATTCCTGCCGCCCAATCCTATCGGTGGAGAGTGGCGGCAGTTGGCGAATCTGCTCTCGTATTCGCGCTCCGGGGAGCGCTTGGGTTGAATATAGTCACTTTCCGCGTTCCGCGCAAGAGACTTCTTTCCGGAAAGATGCTTTTTTTCAAGCGGGTAGGATACGAAATGCAAGTTTTTTGTGAAGTAACAAGGTTCCGGCTTCGCGGCGCGACATTTGGCGCGATTTCTTGTCCAAACTGCATGCGTTCTTCACGGAGCCGCCATGCCTACCTTCCTCCAGCATCGCAACATCAACATCGTGACCCTCTACAACAACGACGACGTCGCTGAATACTGCCGGCCGGGCGATATCGCGCTCAAGCAGGAAGGCGACCACTGGCGCGCCTATGACATCCAGGACGACGGACGCATCGCCGCCGCCGGCTTTCCCAGCGAGAGCTACGACAAGGCACTCGAGACCGCCAAGGCCACCGCCGAACGGCGCGCTGGCTGAAGCAGATCCATTCTCCAATTCGGGAATGAAACACACTTTTCCTGAACGGAAATTGATGTGAAATAGGAAATCCGGAAAAAGCTATTGTTGCACGTTGGCATTGCTAACCGCTCGCAGATAATTCCATTCAAACACAAAGGTTTTTATATCGGGCGGTTTCCGATTCGGTAGCGAATCGGACGACAGTGCCATTGCGTGGTGATCCGCCGCGTGGTCGCGCGCTGCCCATCGAAGAAGAGAGTCAGCATGCATCGATGGCATCACCGCGCATTTCCCCTGCCGGCCGGCTTCCGGCCCGTCGGCACCATCCTTGCCGCCAAGGCTGTGTGCACCTGACGGGCGGCCGCCGATGCCTGCCCTGCTCTCCTGGCCCTTGCTGCGCCTGCTTGCGCTGATTCCGGCTGCGCTGCTGCTGGCCGGCTGCGCAGCCTCGACGATCCGCGGCGAAATGCGCTACGACCTGCGGCCGCAGAACCAGCGTGCCGCTGTCGTGCTGCCCGTGCCGCCAGACAAGGCGCGCTATCGCTACGTCGGCGAGCTGGTCGGCGAACGGAATTTCAATGCGGCCGGCAGCACCGAGCAGACGCTGGCGAGCGCGGCGAAGTGGCTGGTCGGCATTTTCGAGAACCAGGCGCCGCTGACCCTGCAGCGCCCGCAGCAGGGCATGACCGACGACAAGGGCCGGGTGTATGTGGTCGATGCCGGCCGCAACGCGATTCTGGTGTTCGACCCGAATCCGCCGGCCGACGGCACGTCGGACAAGGATGGCGGCCAGTTGCTGGTATGGGAAACGCTCGGCCCCGGCCTTCCATTCGGCGCGCCGGCGGCGGTCGTGCTCGCATGGAACGGCGACATTGCGGTGTCCGACGTCAAGCATGGCGAAGTATTCCGGCTCAACCGCAACGGCGAGCTGGTGGCCAGGATGGGCGCCGGCCAGCTGCAGCGCCCGACCGGGCTGGCCTTCGACGCCGCGCGCGGCCTGCTGTACGTTGCCGACACCGTCGCCCACGACGTCAAGGTCTATGACGACGCCAGCCGCCTCGTCAACACCATCGGCAGCCCCGGCAGCGGCGCCGGCCAGCTGAACGCGCCGACGCACCTGGCCTTCGCCAACGGCCACCTGTATGTGACCGATACCTTCAACAACCGTGTGCAGATGCTTGATCCGGAAGGCGCGCCGCAAAAGAGCTTCGGCGAGCGCGGCCTGTACATCGGCAATTTCGCGCGGCCGAAAGGCGTGACAGTGGACCGCCACGGCCTGGTGTACGTGGTCGAGTCCTACTTCGGCCATCTGCTGGTGTTCAACCAGAATGCCGAGCTGCTGCTCGGGATCAACGGCAACGGCATGAAGGGCGACCGCTTCTTCCTGCCGTCCGGCGCCTGGAGCGACGGCAAGGACAGGATTTATCTCGCGGACATGTTCAATGGCCGCGTCGTGGTGTTCCAGTTCCTCGGCGACAAGGGCGAGTAGAGCGGAACAGGACAGGTTTATTGCAATCCGCCCGGCAGCGCGCCGGGCAAAAGAAATGGAGTGTTATCGATGAAACCCTGGCTCATCCTGATCAACGATTTTTGCCATGACTTGTTTACCGGGCTGTGGTTCGGCAGCTTCGTCACGCTGATCGTGCTGCGCAACAAGGTCGGCGACGCCGTGCTGCTGGCCGAGCTGACCCACCTGTTTACCGTGCTGTGCCTGTCTTCCCTGATCGCCATCATGCTGTCCGGGATGTTCCGCTTCTTTTACTACCGTGATTGGGACGGCAAGGACATGGCCGGAATCAAGAAGCGCCTGCTGAAGATCAAGCATGCGCTGCTCGGCGGCTCCATGCTGGGCGGCACCGGCCTCGTCATCTTCTGGGCGCTGTGAACATGGCGCCCCCACTAGACGAGGGCAGGCAGGAGCGGCTGCGGCTGGCCGAGCGCATCCAGTCGATGTTCGCCGCCGGCGTCGACGGCGATCCCGCCCCGTTCGACCGGCTCGCGCTCGACATCTTTGCGCACCAGTACCGGCACAACCTGCCCTACCGCGCCTACTGCGACGCGCTGCAGCGCACGCCGGAGAAGGTCGGCCGCTGGCAGGACATCCCGGCGTTCCCGACCGACAGCTTCAAGACCGAGCTGGTGACATCCTTCCCCTTCGATGAAGCGGTGATGGCCAACCTTACCAGCGGCACCACCGCGATCGTGCGCGGCCAGATCTTCCGCGACGAGATCGGCCGCGAGCTGGTGCTGGAAGCGAACCGCATCATGACCGGCGCCTGGCTGTTCCCGGATTTCGCCAAGGGAG
>Ga0196971_1000240_pt1 | contig 51760 bp, 44 predicted proteins | sample S1v_1013CmetaG_FD_148660 | JGI IMG/M metagenome (GOLD analysis project Ga0196971, IMG submission 148660) | Soil microbial communities from Anza Borrego desert, Southern California, United States - S1+v_10-13C | ecosystem: Environmental > Terrestrial > Soil > Desert | place: USA: California... | reverse complement strand
ATGTAATCGCGATCACGCCGATCAGTGTCGGCAGCATCAATAGCAGGCGCTTGGCAATATATGCCCACAGATTCATGGTTCGCCTCTCGTCTTATCGGGGTTTCTTTTCCCACCAGGTGGAGATCACATACGGATCGGCCTGGTAGTACTTCGGCACGGTCTCGGGGATGCCGAAGCGGTTACTGTAGGCCACGCGATGCGTGCCCGAATACCAGTGCGGTACCGCAAGGTACTTGTGCAGCAGCACGCGATCCAGTGCACGCGACGCACTGACCAAATCCTTCCAGTTGTTTGCGTGCACCACGGCCTCCACCAGCTTGTCTACTGCTGGGTCCTTCAAGCCCCAGACATTGCTCGATCCTTTTTCGTCCGCAGCCGCCGAACCGAAGCGGTCGAACAATTCGTTTCCGGGACTGGTGAATGCGCCGAAATTAATGCTCGTCATGTCGAAGTCGAATTCGTCCATCCTGCGTTGGATCAACGCGTAGTCGGCGGTGCGCTGGTTCGCCTGGATGCCGAGCTTTTGCAGGTTGCGCACGAAGACGCTGATGATGCGCGACATCGCGCCCTGGTCGTCGATGATTTCCAGGACGAAGGGCTCGCCCTTGGCATTGCGCAATGCGCCATCCTTGTAATCCCATCCGGCTTCCTTGAGCAGCGCCTTGGCTTGCAGCAGGTTGGCGCGTAGCGAAGACGGCAGGTCGGTGGACGGAGGCACCGGTGCCGGGCCGAACACGACGGGATCGAGCTTCGCGCGCAGCGGTTCGAGCAACTTCAGTTCTTCCGGCGAAGGCATGCCGGTGGCAGCCAGTTCACTATTGTTGAAGAAAGAATAGATGCGCTTGTACTGGCCGTAGAACAGCTGCCGATTCATCCATTCAAAGTCGAGCGCAAGTCCAATTGCCTTGCGCACGCGCACATCGGCAAACTGCGGACGCCGCAGGTTCATCATGAAGCCTTGCATGCCGGCTCCATTGGAGTGCTGGAGCTCGCGCTTGATGATCTCGCCGCTCCTGAACTTGGGACCGGTATAAGCACGCGCCCAATTCTTGGCGCTGTACTCGACGACGACATCGAACTCGCCAGCCTTGAACGCCTCGAGCCGCGCGACGTCATCCTTGTAGAAGCGATAATGGATGCGCTCGAAGTTGTACATACCGCGGCGCGATGGAACGTCATTTGCCCAGTAATTCGGGTCGCGCTTGTAAACAATGGAGCGTCCAACGTTATAGCGGTCGATCAGGTACGGGCCACTGGCGATCGGCGGTTCCAGCTGGATCTTGTCGAACGAGGTGCTTGCGCCCCATTTCTTCGAAAATACGGGCACACCCCCGACGATCAGCGGCAACTCGTGATTCAGCGTCTTGAAATCGAAACGGACGGTGCGCTCGTCGACGACCACGCATTGCTTGACGTCGGCAAAGATGATCTTGAACTGCGGCGCCCCCTTGGCGATCAGGCTGTCGTAGGAATGCTTGACGTCGGCAGCGGTGACCGGGTCGCCATTATTGAAGCGCGCCTTGGGATTGAGGCGAAAGGTCATGGACATGCGGTCCGCGGCCAGCTGCATGTCTTCCGCGAGCAGTCCGTACATCGTGGCGACTTCATCGGCGGAAGTCACCGCGAGCGTTTCAAACATCAGGTTGGAAACCCCGGCGGCAGCCACCCCTTTCAGGGAGAAGGGATTGAACTTGTCAAAGCTGGTGCGGCGGTCAGGATTGGCGAGGAACAGTTCGCCCCCGCGCGGAGCGTCCGGATTGACGTAATCGAAATGCTTGAAACCGGCCGGATATTTGGGCGTGTCGTACAGCGAGAATGCATGCGCGGCAAAAACGCTGCCACTATACTGAATCAAGCCAACGAGTAGAAACGGTAAGAGATATTTACGCATTCGGCTATGAAATAGAGGCCTGCTGAAAGGCGGAAAGCAAAGTCGGGCTATTGTACCGAAAGGACCCGCAGTATTTGTATTTAATCAATATTCTCTTGCCGAATGGTAAATAGGTCTGACGTTGTACCATGCCTGCAATTCAACAGAATTGATCTTTCCCATACTCGGGACAATCAGCAAAAAGTTGCCCTAAGAATCAAGCCCCCCTACAATCTTGCCGAGTTTTAATAATGAGCGGCCAAAAGTGCCCGGAAACCTGCGCGCTTCTGGCGGCTTCTGCTTGCCACAGGTCGTCGTCGCCCTGTAAAGCGATAAAATACGATAAAACCATTTGGAGTCATTCATGGCATTCCTGCAAGGCAAAAAAATCCTGATTACCGGACTGTTGTCCAACCGTTCCATCGCTTACGGCATCGCGCAAGCCTGCAAACGTGAAGGCGCCGAACTGGCATTTACCTATGTCGGCGAACGCTTCAAGGACCGTATTACCGATTTCGCGCAAGAGTTTGGCAGCAAGCTCGTGTTTGAATGCGACGTCAGCAGCGACGAGCAAATCAATGCCCTCTTCGCCGACCTCGGCAAATCCTGGGACCGTCTGGACGGACTGGTGCATTCGATCGGTTTCGCTCCGCGCGAAGCAATCGGTGGCGACTTCCTGGACGGACTGTCGCGTGAAGCCTTCCACATTGCTCAGGACATTTCCGCCTACAGTTTCCCGGCTTTGGCAAAGGCTGCACTGCCGCTGCTGCGCCCGAACTCCTCCCTGCTGACCCTGTCGTACCTCGGCGCCGTGCGTGTCACGCCGAACTACAACACGATGGGGCTGGCAAAGGCAGCGCTGGAAGCCAGCGTGCGCTACCTGGCCGAGTCGCTTGGCCCGAAGGGCGTTCGCGTCAATGGCATTTCCGCCGGCCCGATCAAGACCCTGGCGGCATCCGGCATCAAGGACTTCAGCAAACTGCTGGGCATCGTCGCCGCGCACGCACCGCTGCGCCGCAATATCACGATTGAAGACGTCGGCAACACGGCAGCCTTCCTCCTGTCCGACCTTTCTGCGGGCATCACCAGTGAAATCACCTATGTCGACGGTGGCTTCTCTAACGTGATGTACGCCCCGGAAGAGTAATTCCCCAAGGCCTGCGGGATGGCCCAGCTATCCCGCAGCTTGTCCTTTTTGCACCGCGCGAAATACCGCTGCAGCGATTTCGATTCGTCTGTATAATGCGCCGCTGTGCATCGCAACAAGCATGCGCACCGCAGCATCGCAAACCCTTTAGCAATAAACGATAAAGCCCTCCCGCCTTTTGGTGTCGCTCTGTACAGACACCGTCCCGGCGCAAAGCTTTTGTGCCGAAATCTCTCAGAGTTTTTCTCAGCTGTTTCGTTGGTTGGCGTTGCCTTTTCAAATACGTCTGTGCACCTGCAATGAGTGCGGTCGCGGCGTTGTAATTTACGAAAGAGACTCAATGACTTTTGAAGCACTAGGCCTGCACACGTCCATTCTGAAAGCACTGACGGAAGCCGGCTACACCAAACCGACCCCGGTCCAGGACCAGGCAGTACCCGCGGCGATGCAAGGCCGCGACCTGATGGTGTCCTCGCAAACCGGCTCGGGCAAGACTGCTGCATTCATGCTGCCGGCCCTGCACAAATTCGCTCTGGCCGAGCAATCCTCCCAGCCGGCTGGCAAGACTGCCAACCAAGAACGTCAGGCCGCACGTGCGCGCGGCGACCGTCCACGCTTCCAGCCTGCACAGCCGAAAATGCTGGTGCTGACGCCGACCCGCGAACTGGCAATGCAAGTGACCACGGCGACCGCGAAGTACGGCACCCACCTGCGCCGCGTTCGCGCGGTTTCGATCCTCGGCGGCATGCCTTATCCGAAGCAGATGCAACTGCTGGCAAAGAACCCCGAGATCCTCGTCGCGACGCCGGGCCGCCTGATCGACCACATGGAATCCGGCAAGATCAATTTCTCGCAGCTCGAGATGCTGGTGCTGGACGAAGCCGACCGCATGCTGGACATGGGCTTTATCGACGACATCGAGAAGATCGTCGCCGCTACGCCGGAATCGCGCCAGACGATGCTGTTCTCGGCGACGCTCGATGGCGTAGTCGGCAACATGGCCAAGCGCATTACGCGCGATCCTCTGGTAATCCAGATCGCCGGCGCCGCGACCAAGCACGAAAACATCCAGCAGCGCGTGCACTTCGTGGACGATCTGTCGCACAAGAACCGCCTGCTCGACCACCTGCTGCGCGATTCATCGATCGACCAGGCTGTCGTGTTTACCGCCACCAAGCGTGACGCCGACACGATCGCCGACCGCCTGAACATCGCAGGTTTTGCTGCTGCAGCGCTGCATGGCGACATGCACCAGGGCGCACGCAACCGCACCCTCGACGCACTGCGCCGTGGCCAGGTACGCGTGCTGGTGGCAACCGATGTGGCAGCGCGCGGCATCGACGTGCCGGGCATTACCCACGTGGTGAACTATGACCTGCCGAAATTCCCGGAAGACTATGTGCACCGTATCGGCCGTACCGGCCGCGCGGGACGCAATGGACTGGCGATTTCGCTGGTAAACCATTCGGAAAACATCAACATCAAGCGTATCGAGCGCTTCACCAAACAGTTGATCCCGGTTGACATCATCGAAGGTTACGAGCCGAAAAAAACGGCGCAAGCACCGCGCAGCGCCCGCAAGCCGGGCGGCTGGAAGCCGGGCGACAACCGTAGCAACGCCAAACCGGGCCAGCGCACCTTCAGCAAGCCGGGCGCACCGCGTAAATCTGGCGGCTTCAACAAGGGCGCCCATTTCAGTGACAACGGTGGTGGGCGCCGCTCCTACGGCGACCGCTGATCGATAGCCTGAAATAAGAAAAGCCGCCCCGAAATCCGGGGCGGCTTTTTTATTGCTCCGTCGCGCTCGTTACAGAGAACAGGTACGAAAACCGACAAACATGTCGTCGCGCTCCGGCAGGCAAAAGTTGCGGAATTTGGGCGAGCGCAGGCGCAGCCTCGTCGCAAACGAAGCGCCGCGCACCGCCTGGTGTGACATGAAGGTCGGTTCCGAATACTCCCGATAGGCGTCAGGAGAAAATCCCGGGTACGGCTCAAACGGTGAACAGGTCCACTCCCACAGATCGCCCCAGCGCAACGCAGGATGGCCCGACAGAGCGGCGTACTCCCATTCTGCTTCAGTGGGCAGGCGCCGGCCAGCCCACGTGCAATACGCCTGCGCTTCGTACAGGTTGACGTGCCGTACAGGCTCGTTGGCAGGCAACGCGATCAGTTTTCCAAACCGGTAGCAACGCCACTGCCGCCCTTCGCGCAGCCAGTCGCGCGGTGCCGAACGATCCTGCGTCATCAACCAGTTACGGCCCGAGGCGCTCCAAAACTGCGGCTTCTGGTAACCGCCATCGGCGACGAACTCGCTGAATTGTGAATTGGACACCAACGTGGAATCCATTTCGAACTGCGGCACATAGCAGGGATGTGCCCACTTCTCATTGTCGAACACGAAGCCGGAGTCCGGACTACTGCCGCGCTGGAAAGTACCGCCGGGGAAGCGTATCTCGCCCTGTGCCCACGAAGGGATCACATGATTGGCAAGTTGCGGCGGCAACGTCACATTCAGTGTCTGGAGTGTGTACGCAAGCGCCTCGCCACGCATGTCCTCATAGGCGAGCGCGAGGCGATAGGGATACAAGGCGGCATGATCGTTTTTCGCACGGCTCAGCTTGTCGAGCACACGGTCGAGCACTTCGCGGCAGTATGTTTTCAATGCGCCGGCACTCGGCAGCTCAAGTGTCCAGCGTGCGCGGTGTGCCACGGTATTAGCATCGAACCAGTCATCACCCTTCGTCAGGAGCGATGTGCGCAGTGCAGACGCCGGTTCGCTGGATTGCGCCTCGCGCAGGATGTACCACTCGGCGAACCAGGCAATGTGCCCCAGCTCCCAGAGCGGCGGATTGATAAAGGGAAGAACCGGCACTTTTCCGGCTGTGTCCAGACCCGCGCTCGCATAGCGGTCAAACAACGTAAGCGTGTAATCCCGTGCATCCTGTAATGCACCAGCCAATTCATTGGGCGCGGCGGTGCGGAAAGAAAAATTCATCGCGGAGTTCGAGCCGTAAAGGTTGATGACGTGGTTGATATCGCACGGCTATTATCGACCTCGTTCTGGTGAAAGCCAATACTGACGGCGCCAAACGTGCAAGCGCGATTCATGCATGCGGACTTGTGCCACCGTGCAATATGCCAGACTGACAGTCGATGCTGAGCACACTCCAATGCAGTGATATCGAACTAAAGCGAAGTTGACAGAGTCGGTGAGCTTCCTCTACATTGGCAGCATGTTGACTGCCAATGCACAACTTCGCGCTCTACTTCATGTCTCCCGCGTCCTGCCGGTGACGACACTACTGCGCCTGGCGCACTAATACTCTCCCCCTCCCTGTTGTTACCCGTTTTCCGCACGCCACTTGGCGTTGCGATTTAATTTTCCGGAAAGCCGTCTTCCATCTCATGCACTTCAAGCGCATTCCCGTCACCATCATCAAGGGCGAAATCCTCGCCGTGATGATCTTTGCGCGTGCGCTTTCCCTGCTGCCGCTACTGATCGGTTGCCTGGCCTCGCGCTAGTGGCAGTCAGGCAGCCATTCCGCCACATCTGAAGTTTCCATCCACACCAATCAAAAAAAGGATAACCATGATGTTGCAGAATCCGGCGACGAAATATCGCGCCCTCCCTCCAGTCGGTTTAACCAGCCGCACATGGCCTGACAAGGCCATCTCCGAAGCACCGATATGGATGAGCACCGATCTGCGTGACGGCAACCAGGCGTTGATCGAGCCGATGAGCCCCGAGCGCAAGCTGCGCTTCTTCGAGATGCTGGTCAAGATCGGCCTGAAGGAAATCGAAGTCGCGTTTCCTTCTGCGTCCCAGGCCGACTACGACTTCGTGCGCATGCTGATCGAGGAAAGACGTATCCCCGACGATGTGACGATCGAAGTCCTGACGCAATCTCGCGAAGATTTGATCCGGCGCACAATTGACTCCCTGCGCGGTGCGAGACGGGCGATCGTGCACCTGTACAACCCGATTGCGCCAACGTTCCGCCGCATTGTGTTCGGCATGTCACGCGAACAAGTTCGCGAAATCGCCTTGTCCGGCACACGCCTGATCAAGCAGTTGACCAGCGAGCGGCCAGAAACCGACTGGGTTTTCCAGTATTCGCCCGAGACTTTCAGCATGGCTGAGCTGGATTTTTCAAAACATGTCTGCGATGCCGTGTCTGAGATCTGGAAGCCGACACCTCAAAGCAAAATGATCATCAACCTGCCGTCCACGGTAGAGTGCAGCACACCCAATATTTACGCCGACCAGATTGAGTGGATGCACCGGAAGCTGGCACGCCGGGAATCACTCATCCTCAGCGTCCATCCGCATAATGACCGCGGCACTGCGGTCGCCGCAGCGGAACTGGCCGTCATGGCAGGTGCGGACCGGGTAGAGGGCTGCCTGTTCGGAAATGGCGAGCGCACCGGCAACGTTGATCTCGTCACGCTCGCAATGAACCTGTACACGCAGGGCGTGCATCCCGGCCTGGATTTTTCGGATATCGATGAGGTGCGCAAATGCGTGGAAGACTGCAACCAGCTTCCGGTGCATGCTCGTCACCCCTATGTGGGTGACCTGGTATACACCGCGTTTTCAGGGTCGCATCAGGACGCGATCAAGAAAGGGTTTGCGCAGCAGCGCGACGGCGCTTTCTGGGAAGTTCCCTACCTGCCGGTCGACCCAGCCGATCTTGGCCGCAATTACGATGCGGTCATTCGCGTCAACAGCCAGTCCGGCAAGGGCGGTATGTCTTATCTGCTTGAGCAGGAATACGGTTTGAAACTGCCACGTCGCCTGCAAATCGAATTCAGCCGCGCAGTGCAGCAGATCGCCGATAACAGCGGCCGGGAAGTGACAGCGCAGGATATTTTTAACGTCTTCCGGCGCGAGTATCTGGATCTGCAGAGTCCATATGCCTACCATGCCCACCGGATTATTGAAGACTGCTCTTCCGGCTCTTTATCGCTGCACGCCGAACTGCGCCACCATGGTCAGCAGCTTCACGTACACGGCTCTGGCAACGGACCGATCGATGCGTTTATTCGTGCACTCGGGCTTGATAGCACCGTCATGGATTACCATGAGCATGCAATCGGCTCGGGCTCGGATGCACGGGCCGCCTGTTATATAGAGCTGCGCGTCGCTGACGAGCCAACGCGGTTCGGCGTTGGCATTGATGAAAACATCGTGACCGCATCATTCAAAGCCGTGGTGAGTGCATTAAACCGTCAGACAGGTAATGAACGATCGGTATGCCATGCAAGCGGCCTGACAGCAGGGTAACGTTGTCAGCATGAGTGAAGAAATCGGCTGCGCATCAGCAACTTTTTGCCAGCCGAATTCCGGAGAACTGCCATCGTGCCGTGGCGGGAAAGAAGTTGCGGTACGTGGGCCGCGCATGGCCGGTCGGTGTGGCGCAGGATGAGCCTCGCAAAACATATTGGTTGGCCATGAACTTGCCGTTGTATTCGCCAAGCGCACCATCCGCGGCACGATATCCCGGATAAGGCGAATAACTGCTGAGCGTCCATTGCCAGTTCGCGCCGAACAGCTGATAGAGGCCCTCAGCCTGCGGCACGTCGGGTGTCATGGGATGAAGGCCGTGCGTACCGAAATCCTCGGCCGCTGCGGCGGCGTGCTCCCATTCCGCCTCGGTACACAGCCGCGCTCCACACCAGCGCGCATAGGCGTCCGCTTCAAAGAATGAAACATGTGTCGCCGGCCGGTTCATGTCGAGCGACTGCAAGCCATACAGGGTGAACTCCTTCCAGCCTGACTCGTCACGGTGCCAGTACATTGGATGAACAAGGCGGTTGGACTGCACCCAGTCCCATCCTTCCGACAACCAGTGTTCGGGTTTGGCATAGCCACCATCCTCGATAAAGGCCAGGAACTCGCCATTGTTCACCTGCCGCGATGCAAGCAAGTACGGCTCAACAAACTGGCGGTGACACGGAGTTTCGTTATCGAAACAAAATCCTTTGCCGGCATGACCGATCTCGACAATGCCGCCATCGAATACTTTCCATGCCAAGATACCAGAAGGCCCACTCTGTTCCATCGTTGAAGTGGAATACGCAGGAAACAAGGGATTCATCGACAGCAGATGCTTGATATCAGTTAATAGCAGCTCCTGATGCTGTTGCTCGTGCTGCTGTCCAATTTCCAGCAGCCGCTGCAAGTCCTCGTCGTTGTACCGACAAAGAAGCTCTTCAATGCGCTCGTCCACATTGCGACGGTACGAAAGCACTTCGCCGAACGACGGTCTGGTCAGCATGCCACGCTGCGGCCTGGGGTGCTTGTCACCGACCCCGTTGTAATAGGAGTTGAACAGCACACGAAACGCGGGATGGAAAGGTCGGAAACCAGATTCGTAGCGCTCGAGAATGAAAGTCTCGAAGAACCACGTCGTATGCGCCAGGTGCCATTTGACCGGGCTGGCGTCGGTCATTGATTGCACGCAGCAGTCTTCCTCCGACAAAGGCTGGGCCAGTGCGACAGAATGGCTGCGCACCGCCCGATATGAGGATTCCTTCGTTTCGACTGTGTGTATTTCGGCTGTCTGTACCATCATCGTTCAGCCAGCACGCGCGTGGCAGACCATGAACCATTGCTGCGGATCGGTCCAGGTGCGAATCTGGCTGAAGCCCGCACGCTCGAGGAGTTGAAGGAATTTTTCCCTGCTGTACTTGTAACTGCTTTCGGTATGGATGCTTTCCCCGGGGCGGAAATGTCGCTCGCCCTCTTCCCACCGTACGGTGACGTCACGGACGGCGTCGAGATGCATTTCGATGCAGCTTTCCTCAAGATTGAAACGGCAGCGATGACGCCAGTCCCGTGCGTCGAAATCCGTGCCGAGCAAGGCGTTGAGGTGCCGCAGGAGGTTGAGGTTGAAGGCGGCGGTCAGGCCGATCGCATCATCATAGGCAGGATGGAGGATTTCCATCCCCTTCAACAGATCGACACCAATCAGCAGCCCGCCATCCGCATTGCAGGCATCGCGAATGCGGGCGAGGAAGGCAGCGGCATGGTCCGGCGAAAAGTTGCCGATGGATGAACCGGGAAAGAAGAACAGCCGCCGTTCGCGATGCAATGTTTCCGGCAAGTCGAGAGAACTGGAGAAATCCATGCCGAGCCCGCACATCCTGATGTGCGGATAGCGATAGCGCAGGTATTCCACGGCTTCACGCAAGAATTCGACGGAAATATCAATCGGCACATACTGCGCCGGCTGCAGGGCATGGAACAAGCGTTCTGCCTTCTCGCAATTGCCTGCGCCGAGGTCGATCAGCGTCGATCCCTTCCCTGTCGAACGGGCAATGTCGTACAGGTGCTGCTCGAAGATGGCCGCCTCGGTACGCGTCGGATAGTACTCGGGCAGTTCGCAGATGGCGGAAAAAAGTTTGGAACCGAGCGCATCGTAAAGATATTTTGGAGAGGTATGGGCGCGGGGCGCAAGCAGTCCTGCACTGAGTTCCGCGCGGATGGCATCGGTATTCTTGCGATAGATCTGGATGAATCCGGTTTGCAAGATGTCAGTCGGGCAATGCCGAGTGGTTGGCAAATTTTTAGCTATCATAGGCGCGTGGTTTGAATGGCTCTTGAGGCGTCACAAGCAAGAACCACGCTTCCCACTATTTTTTGCCGGCACGCCTTCTGGCGACCGGTGACCAATCCAGCCTTCAAAAGCGTATTGCATCACCGCATTGCTCCTTTGGAAGGCGCATCAATCACGAGGCGATGCTAGAACTGCGCAATCTGAGCAAGTCCTATCCCAATGGCAGGCGCGTGTTAAATGGCCTGAGCTACCGTATTGAGGACGGAGAATATGTGGCCATCATGGGCGACTCCGGTGTCGGCAAATCGACCTTGCTCAACCTGATCGCCGGGCTGGACTCGCCGGATGGCGGTGAAATCGTCATTGATGGCGTCTCGATGTCTGCACTGGATGATGACGGTGCGACGGCCTTGCGGCGAGAGAAGTTCGGCTTCATTTTCCAGGCATTCCATGTGCTGCCGCATCTGACGCTGGCGCAGAACGTTGCCCTGCCCCTCTTGCTCAACGGTGAAGTGCCAACGCGCGCGACCGACATGCTGGCCGCCGTCGGCTTGCAGGGACGAGAGCAGGATTTCCCGCGCCAGCTGTCCGGTGGAGAATTGCAGCGAGTCGCGATTGCGCGCGCACTGGTGCACCGTCCCAAGCTCCTGCTTGCGGACGAGCCGACCGGCAATCTCGATCCTGACACCGCGCATGAGGTGCTGCTGTTGTTGCGCAACGAGATCAAATCCAACGGGGCGACGGGCATCATCGTGACCCATTCACCGGCAGCCGCCGCAACGGCAGACCGTACGCTGCTGCTCACCAAAGCCGGCTTGCAGCCGATGGAACTGCAGCGAGGATGAACTACGCGTCTGCCCTACTCTCCCGCTGGCTGATGCTGGGCGAATGGCGTGCCCATCCGGTGCGCACGTTCGTAGCGATGCTGGCCATTGCGCTGGGCGTGGCACTCGGCTTTGCCATTCACCTCATCAATTCCGCGGCATACAACGAGTTTTCCGCCGCAATCAAGAGCCTTTCCGGGCAGGCGGACCTGCAGGTGCGCGGCGCGCAGCCGTATTTCGATGAATCCTTGTACGAGAAGCTCGCACAGCGCGAAGGTGTCGCCATCGCCAGTCCGGTGCTGGAAGTGGACGCCGCATTGCCGGGCAAGGACGGCGCGCTGAAGGTTCTTGGGATCGACGTGTTTCGCGCGGGAGCGATCTCACCGGACCTGATCGGCATGCCGGCCGAAGACCGGCCATTCGACATACTGGCAGACGATGCCATCTTCCTCTCTCCAGCGGCGATGGAATGGCTGCGTGTAGCACAGGGAGACCGGCTGCAACTACAGGCTGGCACGCATGCCGTGACACTGCGCGTCGCAGGCGGGCTGGTGCGTGCGCGCGCCGGACAGCGCATCGCGGTCATGGATATCGGTGCGGCGCAATGGAGGTTCCAGCGCCTCGGGCGCTTGTCGCGCATCGACCTGGAACTGACTGCCGGCGTGGATCGGAGTGCGTTCAAGGCTGCACTCGCAAAAGAACTGCACTCGCAGCATCTCGTGACCGAAACCGCCGACCAGGAAGCGCGCACCGCCAACATGTCGCGCGCCTACCGCGTGAACCTGAACGTGCTGGCACTGGTGGCACTCTTTACCGGTGGATTCCTGGTGTTTTCCACGCAGGCACTGTCGGTAATCCGGCGACGCAGCCAGCTTTCTCTGCTTCGTGTCGTGGGCATGACGCGCAAGCGCGTACTTGCCCAGATCCTCGGCGAGGGCGCGAGCCTTGGCGTCATTGGTTCTATCCTCGGACTGGCAGGCGGATATGCGATGGCAGCCATTGCCTTGCACTTCTTCGGAGGCGATCTGGGCGGGGGATATTTTCCTGGCGTGCAGCCGACCGTGCAGTTTTCATCCGCTGCGGCTGCTGTGTTTTTCGCTCTCGGCATGCTGGCAGCATTGCTCGGTTGTGCTGGACCAGCCTGGGAAGCTGCCCGAGCCAAGCCGGCACAGGCGCTCAAGTCGGGCAGCGAAGACATTGCCTTAAGAAGGCTCGCCACGCCTTGGCCGGCATTGGCATGCGTCGTCATCGGCGCAGTTCTCACGCAATTGCCGCCCTTGTTTGAGCTGCCGGTTTTCGGCTATATCGCCATCGCGCTTCTGCTGATCGGTGGCATCGGCCTCATGCCTCGACTCGCAGCCACCGTGTTTTCGCTGCTATCCGCGAAGGCCGAACAGCAAAACCAGCGGAAGACAGGTGCCGTGACCACCTTGTCGCTGGCACGACTGGCGAACGCACCGAACCAGGCTTCCATTGCGCTCGGCGGCGTGCTGTCGAGCTTCAGCCTGATGGTCGCTATGGCAATCATGGTTGCCAGCTTCCGCACCTCGGTCGACGACTGGCTGGCGCGCGTGCTCCCCGCTGATCTGTACCTGCGCTCCGCGGCATCAGGCAACACAGGGTCATTATCGCGAGCCGACCAGGAGCGAATCAAGACAGCACCGGGCATCCTGCGTGTCGATTTCCTGCGGTCGACGCAGTTGATACTCGATCCTAGCCGGCCGCCAGTGACGCTGATCGCCCGGCCGATCGAGGTGTCCGATCCGGCCCGCACGTTGCCGCTGGCCGAAGATGCGCTTCCAGCAAACCATATTCCATCGCGCAGCGTGCCGGTGTGGGTATCGGAGGCGATGACCGACCTGTACGGCTACCGGCTGGGTACGTCAGTACAATTTTCCCTTGGCGGCAAGGCACGGGAATTCTTTGTCGCCGGCATCTGGCGCGACTATGCGCGGCAGTCCGGGGCAATCCAGATGCGCCTGTCCGACTATCGTGAGTTAACCGGCGACATGGAAGTCAACGACGCCGCATTATGGCTGGAATCCGGCTTTACGGCGGAAAAAGTGATCGCATCTCTGAAGCAACTACCGTTCGGCACGGCACTCGAATTCGCGGAACCGGGCGAGATCCGTGCCGTCAGTCTGCGTATCTTCGATCGTAGTTTCGCGGTCACGTATCTGCTGGAAGTTGTCGCGATCGTCATCGGCCTGTTCGGTGTGGCAGCCACTTTTTCTGCACAAACGCTCGCACGCGCCAAGGAATTCGGGATGCTGCGACATATCGGCGTCACCCGCCGGCAGATCATGGAAATGCTGGCCGCCGAGGGCGGGCTGCTGGCGCTGCTTGGCGTTGTGGCCGGTTTCCTGATCGGCGGTGCGATCAGCCTTATCCTGGTTTTTGTCATCAACCCGCAATCGTTCCACTGGACGATGCAGTTGCATTTGCCATGGACGCTGCTGGCAACAGTGGCCGCCGTGATGCTGGTTGCCGCGTCGCTAACCGCGCTCGTCTCAGGGCGATATGCAGTGTCCGGTGACGCAGTACGGGCGGTAAGGGAGGACTGGTGATGATGTGCATAAGAGTTGCGCGAAGCGACAACCGAACCACAGGCCGCGCGACCAGTGCTCAATCCATGACGGGAGCCGCACTTGCGATTATCTTCCTTGTCATGCTTTTGCTTGGCGCGGCGACTGTCTTCGCGGCCCCGCCCCAGTTCGCCAGCGTCACTCCGGGAAAGCAACTGACCTTCCCGCGCGATTTCGGCGCTCATCCCGACTTCCGGACCGAGTGGTGGTATGTGACGGGCTGGCTCGAAACACCCGACAAGAAACCGCTCGGCTTCCAGATAACCTTCTTTCGCTCCGCAACGGAACACGACCGGGGCAATCCGAGCAACTTCGCACCGAAGCAGCTCATCATCGCACACGCCGCCCTGTCCGATCCTTCAGCGGGCAGGCTCCTGCATGACCAGCGCAGTGCGCGCGAGGGATTTGGCATTGCTTATGCAAAGGAAGGCAATACCAATGTGAAGCTCGACGGGTGGCATCTGCTCCGCGAAGGAAATACCTACCGCACTCGCGTGACCGCGAAAGACTTCACGCTGGAGTTCAGCCTCACTCCCTCCCAGGCACCGATGCTGCAGGGAGAGAACGGTTTTTCGCGCAAGGGTCCAAGGCCCGAGCAGGCGAGCTACTACTACAGCGAGCCGCATCTGCGCGTCACCGGCACCGTGACGCGTGAAGGAAAGCCGGTCAGCATCACCGGCAACGCCTGGCTCGATCATGAATGGTCGACCAGCGTGCTGGATCCGGAGGCGGCCGGATGGGACTGGGTAGGGGCCAACCTGGACGACGGCGCTGCGCTGATGGCCTTTCGGATACGGGGCAAGGACGGCGCGACACTCTGGTCCCATGCGGCGCTGCGCGACAGAAATGGCCGCATTACCAAGTTCGGCCCCGGGCAGGTACGCTTCATGCCACAACGCAGCTGGCGTTCGCCGCGCACCGACGCCAGCTACCCGGTGGAAGTGCGTATCGCAGCAGGCGACATGGAATGGCAATTGACACCGCTGCAGGACGACCAGGAACTGGATTCGCGCCAGTCGACCGGCTCGGTCTATTGGGAAGGCGCGGTCACACTCACGCAGGGCGGCAGGCGGGTCGGCCGCGGCTATCTGGAACTGACGGGATACGTAAAACCACTGAAACTATGAGCACAGCAGCATCGAGAGAACAACAAAAAAGCAGCTTGACGACGCTCAAGGGATTACTGCTTTTCCTTGTGCCGTACAAGAAGCAGTTTACGTTGGCCGGCGTCGCGCTGGTCATCGCGGCTGCAGCCACGCTGGCCATTCCGTATGCGTTCCGGCAAATCATTGATGTCGGGTTCGGTGGTGCCGCCGGCATGGCGGATATTCAGGACAGCGCGCATATCGACCGCTATTTCATTGCGCTGTTCGGTGTTGCCTGTGTGCTCGCCATCGCAACCGCCGCGCGCTTTTACATGGTGTCCTGGCTGGGCGAGCGCGTGACGGCCGACCTGCGCAGCGCAGTGTACCGACATGTCGTGACGCAGAGCCCGCAGTTTTTCGAGACGACGCAGACTGGCGAGGTGCTGTCGCGCCTGACTACCGATACCACGCTGATCCAGGCCTTGGTTGGCACCAGCATCTCCCTGGCTTTGCGTAACATGCTGCTGTTTGTCGGCGGCCTCGTGATGCTGTTCGTTACCAGTGCAAAGCTGTCGGCAATCATCGTCGTCATGCTTGCCGGCGTGGTGCTGCCCATCGTGTTCTTCGGCCGTCGTGTACGCAAGCTGTCACGCGCCTCACAGGACCGCGTTGCAGATGCCTCGGCATTAGCCGGCGAGATCCTGAACGCGATGCCCACGGTGCAGGCGTACACGCATGAGCAGCTTGAGTCAAAACGTTTCGGCGAATCGGTAGAGCGCGCCTTCACCACCGCCATGCAGCGCATCCGCGCACGCTCTGTGCTGACCGTGGTTGCGATCCTGCTGGTGTTTGGCGCAATCGTGTTCGTACTGTGGCTGGGCGCGCATGAAGTGATTGAAGGCAGCATGACGACAGGCGAACTCGGCCAGTTCATCCTGTATGCAGCGCTCGTGGCCGGCGCGATTGGCGCACTATCGGAGGTGCTGGGCGAAGCGCAACGAGCGGCCGGCGCAACTGAGCGCTTGCTTGAGCTGTTGTCGGTGCGTTCACCAATCCAGTCACCGGCGCAGCCAGATGCACTCCCGCAGCGCACCGCCAATGGCGCGGCATTGTCCTTGCAGCATGTGACCTTCCATTACCCTTCCCGTCCGGAGTCACCTGCGCTGATCGACCTCTCGCTGGATATCCGTCCCGGCGAAACAGTCGCCGTGGTCGGCCCATCCGGTGCTGGAAAGACAACTTTGTTTCAGCTGCTGCTGCGTTTTTACGATCCGCAGCTTGGCAGTATTCTTCTTGACGGCATCGATATCCGGCGACTTGATCTTGAAACGCTTCGCGGCTCGATCGGCGTCGTGCCACAGGACACCATCATCTTTTCCGACAACGCGCTGGAAAACATCCGCTATGGCCGTGCCGATGCCACGGACGACGAAGTTATAGCGGCCGCAAAGCTGGCCGCCGCACATGAATTCATTGAACGCCTGCCGCAGGGTTACCAGTCGTTTCTCGGAGAACGCGGCGTGCGCTTGTCAGGCGGACAACGCCAGCGCATCGCGATTGCCCGCGCACTGCTGAAGAATCCGCCGCTATTGCTGCTCGACGAGGCAACCAGCGCGCTGGATGCGGAATCCGAACGGCTGGTACAGGGTGCGCTGGAAGTCGCCATGGAGGGGCGCACGACGCTGGTCATCGCGCACCGGCTGGCGACAGTGCAAAGCGCCGACCGCATCATCGTGATGGAACATGGACGTATCGTGGAAAGCGGTACGCATGCATCGCTAGTGGCCAAGGGTGGCCTGTACGCCAGCCTCGCCGCATTGCAGTTTTCGCAAGTTCCAGCGCATTAGAAGCGATTGCAACACGATCTTAAACACCCGACCCTGCCCCGGCTTCCATTAAAATAGCGCGATTCAACGGAAAACAGATCCATGCGCCAATACCTCGACTTCATGCGCCATGTGTACGAACATGGCACCGAAAAAACCGACCGCACCGGTACCGGCACCCGCTCGGTATTCGGCTACCAGATGCGATTCGACCTGCAGCAGGGTTTTCCCCTTGTGACAACCAAGAAACTGCACCTGAAATCCATCATTCACGAGCTGATCTGGTTCCTCGCAGGCTCGACCAACACCAAATACCTGAAAGACAACGGCGTATCGATCTGGGATGAATGGGCGGACGAGAACGGCAACCTTGGCCCGATCTACGGCTACCAGTGGCGCTCCTGGCCGGCACCGAACGGCCAGCACATCGACCAGATCGCGCAGGTCGTCGACCAGATCAAGAACAACCCGGATTCCCGCCGCCTGATCGTCTCGGCCTGGAACGTGGCCGACATCCCGCAGATGAAGCTGCCGCCCTGCCATGCGTTCTTCCAGTTCTATGTGGCCGACGGCAAGCTGTCCTGCCAGTTGTACCAGCGCAGTGCCGACATCTTCCTCGGTGTGCCGTTCAACATCGCGTCATACGCGCTGCTCACGCACATGATGGCGCAGCAGACCGGCCTCGATGTCGGTGAATTCATCTGGACCGGCGGCGACTGCCACCTGTACTCCAACCACATGGAGCAAGTGCAGGAACAGCTGTCACGCACGCCGTTCCCGTCGCCCAAGCTGGTCATCAAGCGCAAGCCGGATTCGATCTTCGATTACAAATTCGAAGATTTTGAGATCACGGATTACCAGTCACACGCGCATATCAAAGCTCCGGTGGCAGTGTAATGGCGCACCTGACTATCGTCGTCGCTACCGATGCGAAGGGTGGCATCGGCATCAACAACTCGCTGCCGTGGCGGCTGCCGGAAGACCTGGCACACTTCAAGCGTGTAACGTCGGGACATCCGATCATCATGGGCCGCAAGACCTTTGATTCCATCGGACGCCCGCTGCCTAACCGCCGCAACATCGTCGTCACGCGCAATCCCGACTGGAAGCACGATGGCGTGGAAGTCGCGACATCGCTCGATGCAGCGCTCGCGCTCGTTGGCGATACGCCCGCGCATGTAATTGGCGGCGCGCAGATTTACGCGGAGATCCTGCCGAAAACCGACCGGCTGATCGTCACGGAAATCAGCAAGACTTTCAATTGCGATGCATTTTTTCCCGCCATCGATCCGCAGCAGTGGAAGGAAGTGTCACGGGAACAGCATCATTCCGACACGCAGGATCTCGACTTCGCCTTCGTCATTTACGAACGACGCTGAGTGGCTCCGTGAATTACGCTCCAAACGGTCCACATAATCGCTCTGCACGCCTGCACCTGCTTTAGAGCCATTTCGGCAGACTTTCTGAGTCCGAAATGGCTCCCGGTGGATGGACACAGATTTTCCATCCACACCCGCAAATTTTTCGTCCTGAATTATCAGTTGGTGTGGTGATCTTCATCTCAGCCAACACGCACCGTCGCGTACACCGTCCCAAAGGCAGAAAGATCAGCGAAGTGCTGAAACAGACGCGCCTCGGACAGGGTGCCATTCCGAACCGTAAAGAGCGCGGTCGGGCATGCAGAATCGCCTACTTCGCTGCCGTGAAAACGTGTAGTCAATAACGCATGAAGTTCTTTCCTGTCGAGCAGCCAGTGCTGCCTGTCGTCGCTCCAGCCGCCTTGCTAGTCATCACTCGTGTCGGTGGAACGGCGCTGCTGCATCTGGATGTCTTTACCAAGATATTCGCCATCGTCGCCAATGTCATCGGGATGAATGGGCTCGCGTCCACCGCCTACCCATACGCCCTGGTCCAGTTCGTCGGGCATGATTACGCGTGACTGCTGATTGTCACCTGCCTGCTTTTGCGAATGCTGCTGAGGATTGGGATTCATGATGCACTCCATGTGTGTGACCGCGCTCTTCACAGCCACGCAAAGCTCCTTGTTGCCAATTCGCTGGATATGGCGCTAATGCAGCGCCCGTGAAGTATCAGTGCTGCGCGATTGCGGTGTCAGTGAAGTCGATGCTTCAGGTCTGCAATCGCATCATGAGCCTCGCGCACTGCACTTTCGACTTCCCAGTCGATCTTTCCCGATTGCTTGCATGCCTGCATACTGCGGTCACCCAACTTCTCCAGCCGATCCACGCACTGGCGGATATTGTCCTCGTCCTTCTCCTGTTCCAGCAGTTGCTTCGCTTCGTCGGACTCTCGTCCCAGCCGGCTCAGGCTGTCGCGCAATTCGTCCGGAACGTCCTTGGTGATCTGGCACAGTTGCGCCGCATTATCGATGCACTGTTTGACGTGAGGAAAATGCTCCTTGACCGAACTCGGTTGCATATTCACTCCTTTCGCTACGGGTGAAGTAATTGAGCACCGCGCCTTGTGATAGTTCCGGCATCATTTGCCAGGCATCTAGCAGGCTGCGGAAAACGTAGTGGTCGGACCGAGATTGAGCCCCCGCGGAATCCCGGCCCCCGTAGCACCTCCCAATAAGCTGCCAGAGGCATTTCCAAGGCTCCACACCAGCAACGCCCGAGGCTTGCCGCCTTGCCTTTTCCCTTTGATCGACCAAACTGAAAATAAAACGCAACATCTTCGGCGTCCCCCTGTCGAATTGCTTTGTCTCCGAATTTGCCCAGCTTTCCATCGCCATGACGCCATGGTGTACGGGCAAGGCGAGCAAATTGCTCCATTCAGGCAAGTGGATCACTCGCCTCATCGACGCTACTAACCCCAAGAAAGGAGATGGTCATGAATCAGGAATCCTCAGCAGCTCAATCCTTGGTGAAGTTGTTAAGCGCCGCTGCAATTGGTGCGGCGGCAATGTACATGGCGGACCCGGACCGCGGACGGCGCCGCCGCGCACTGGCCACAGACAAGATGCGCAGCCTTGCCGTAAAAACCGGCGGCGCCATCGATGTGGCTTCACGCGACCTGAGCAACCGTGCGCAGGGCTTGCGAGCACAAGCGACGCGCGTGCTTTCACGCAAGCAGCAGGATGTCGATAGCGATGAACTGATGGTGGCGCGCGTCAGGAAGGAAATCGGGCGCGTCGTGTCTCACCCGCGGGCGATCAAGGTCTCCGCCATGCATGGCCGTGTCAGCCTGTACGGGCCGATCCTTGCAAGCGAGAAGCAAGAACTGCTTGATTGTGTGAAATCCATCACGGGTGTCTCTGAGATCGATGACAAGCTGGAAATCCATGAAAGCGCTGCTGGCATCCCCAGCCTGCAGGGTGAAGGAAAGATACGGCGTGCTGCGTCTTCCGTCATGCAGGAGACCTGGTCGCCGGCACTACGCGCCATCGCAGCCGTCGGTGGTGGTGCGCTGAGCCTGTATGGACTAACGCGCCGGTCACCGGCCAGCGTCGCGATGGCGACACTAGGCGTGGGCCTTATCACGCGCGGCCTGATGAACCGTCCATTCAACCAACTCATGGGCCGCTCCGCCGCACAGGTGATCGACCTGAACAAAACCATTTACATCGAAGCCTCTCCGGAGGTCGTCTACGACCAGTGGAGTCGCTACGAGAATTTCCCGCACTTCATGTCCAACGTGCAGGAAGTCCGTGACCTCGGCAACGGCCGTTCGCACTGGGTCGTCAGCGGGCCGGCAGGTACCCAGGTGGAATGGGACTCCGTGATGACGGAATCCGACCGGCCTTACGTGATGGCTTGGAACAGTGAGCCGGACGCCGCCGTGCAGAACAGCGGTACGGTTCGCTTCCAGCCGTCAGGCAGCGGCACGCGCGTTAGCGTACATATGTTGTACAGCCCGCCCGGCGGCGCAGCAGGTCAGGCATTCGCTTCGCTATTTAATGGCAATCCGAAGCGCCAGATGGATGAAGACCTGATGCGGATGAAGGCATTCATCGAAAGCGGAATCCCGCCGAGCGACGCCGCCCAACCGGTAAGTGGCGCCCAAACCTTGCAGCAACAAAGTACCGGCGCCGGCCTACATTAGAAGTGCGCACCGGCCTGCGGCCGCATCCTCCGGGACGGCCGCGGGACGCCGGCGGAAGCATGATTGTCTAACGTAAACAGACTGAAAAGCCATGCCAACCCTATGTCATCCGTTACCAATTCTCCACTGAGCGTCGCCATTGCATCGCAAGCGCATCTTCTGAATGGCGGCGCCGGCGACTATGATCCCCTCCTGCATTTGGTTGGCGACGCGCGCTTCGTGCTGCTGGGTGAAGCGACCCACGGCACGCACGAGTTCTACCAGGAGCGGGCGGAAATCACCAAGCGCCTGATTGTCGAGAAAGGCTTCAACGCCGTCGCGGTCGAGGCCGACTGGCCGGATGCCTATCGCGTCAACCGCTACGTGCGCGGCGTCGGTGAAGATCCCACGAGCGAGCGCGCACTGGCCGGTTTCGAGCGTTTTCCGACCTGGATGTGGCGCAACACGGTTGTGGTCGATTTCGTCGACTGGCTGCGTAACTACAACGACTCCCTCCCCTCTGCCTTGGCCGACGATACGGCGTCACGGGTTGGCTTCTACGGTCTCGATCTCTACAGCCTCTTCACCTCGACGAAGGAAGTACTGGATTACCTGAACAAAATGGACCCGGAGGCTGCCCGCCATGCCCGCTCTCGCTATGCCTGCTTCGACCACTATCATCAGGATAGCCAGCGTTATGGCTACGCCGCGAGCTCCGGCATGTCGCCAAGCTGCGAAGACGAAGTAGTGGCGCAATTGCGCGACTTGCAGGGGCGCGCCACGCTGTTTCAGGACGGCCAGCTTGCCGCCGACGAGTACTTTTATGCCGAGCAAAATGCCCGCTTGGTCAAAAACGCCGAACGGTATTACCGGACCATGTTCCAGGGGCGCATCTCCTCCTGGAACTTGCGCGACCAGCACATGGCGGAAACGCTGGATGCGCTCGCGAGCCACCTGTCCCGTCCCGGGAAGCCAGCCAAGATCGTGGTGTGGGAGCACAATTCGCATATCGGCGATGCCCGAGCGACCGAGCTGGGCTACAAGGGCGAGTGGAACGTCGGCCAGCTGGCGCGGGAGCGTTATCACAACGACGCCGTGCTGATCGGCTTCACTACTTATGAAGGAGCGGTCACGGCCGCCTCGGACTGGGACGGGCCGGCGGAAACCAAGCAGGTGCGCCGCGCCTTGCCGGGAAGCTACGAAGAAGCCTTTCACCGGACCGGGCTGTCGCGCTTCATGCTGCCCCTGCACGATGCAAAAGTGCTTCCATCCAGTGCGCTGCTTGAGCGGGCGATCGGCGTGATCTATGCCCCGGCCACCGAGCGGCAGAGCCACTATTTCTACGCCCATCTGGCGCGGCAATTCGATATGGTGCTGCACTTCGACAATACCTCGGCCGTCGTGCCTTTGGAAACCACAGCCCATTGGGAAACCGGCGAAGCACCCGAAACCTATCCAGTCGGCATATAAGAACGAGAATCCGCCGAAATCACGGGGCCCTGATTATCTTCCGCCGTTTCGTGCTTTTCTGTTTTTCTCGCGTATTTCGCGCTCTTTGCCTGTCTCGCGCTCTTCGTGTTCCTCGCATTTTTCCTGAACGTTGGCCTTGGCCAGCGGCGAAAGAGTGCACTCCCCGCAGACAGGAAGACTTGTCGGAGGGATCATTGGCAAAAATATCATTTCCCCTACTTCCGACGCAACGACAGCATCAATGCGATTTCTGTCTCGCCACGATGCGACTTTTTCCCCCATACCATTTCCAATATCTGCGAAAATATCCGCCTTTTTTGAGCTTTTCGGCGCGCAAGCGGTTGTTGCAGCGACTTGCCCAGGCGTCTCCCGTGCACTCTGTCTTATAGGAGACCTCGATGAAATTCCGCTTCCCCATCGTCATCATTGACGAAGACTTCCGCTCCGAAAACACCTCCGGTCTCGGCATCCGCGCGCTGGCACAGGCGATGGAAAACGAGGGCATGGAAGTCGTGGGCGTCACCAGCTATGGCGACCTGTCGCAATTCGCGCAACAACAGTCGCGCGCTTCCGCCTTCATCCTGTCGATCGATGACGAGGAGTTCGGCGGCGGCACCCTCGAGGAAGTCGAATCTGCGCTGAAATCGCTGCGCGCGTTCGTGGAAGAGATTCGCCACAAGAACTCCGACATCCCGATCTACCTGTACGGTGAAACCCGCACCTCGCGCCATATTCCGAACGACATCCTGCGCGAGCTGCACGGCTTCATCCACATGTTCGAGGACACGCCCGAGTTCGTCGCACGCCACATCATTCGTGAAGCGAAGTCGTATCTCGACAGCCTCGCACCGCCCTTCTTCCGTGCGCTCGTGCACTATGCAAAGGACGGCTCCTATTCCTGGCACTGCCCCGGCCACTCCGGCGGCGTCGCCTTCCTGAAGTCGCCGATCGGCCAGATGTTCCACCAGTTCTTCGGCGAGAACATGCTGCGCGCCGACGTTTGCAACGCAGTAGAAGAACTCGGCCAGCTGCTCGACCACACCGGCCCGGTGGCCGCGTCCGAGCGCAATGCCGCGCGCATCTTCAACGCCGACCACTGCTACTTCGTCACCAACGGCACGTCGACCTCGAACAAGATGGTGTGGCACTCGACCGTGGGCCCCGGCGACATCGTCGTGGTTGACCGCAACTGCCACAAGTCGATCCTGCACTCGATCATCATGACCGGCGCGATTCCCGTCTTCCTGATGCCGACCCGGAACCATCTCGGCATCATCGGCCCGATCCCCCTCGAAGAATTCAAGATGGAAAACATCATGAAGAAGATCGAGGCCAATCCGTTCGCACGTGAAGCGAAGAACAAGAAGCCGCGTATCCTGACGATCACCCAGTCGACCTACGACGGCGTGCTGTACAACGTCGAGACCATCAAGGAAATGCTGGACGGCCAGATCGACACGCTACACTTTGACGAAGCCTGGCTGCCGCACGCGACCTTCCACGACTTCTACAAGGACATGCACGCGATCGGCAAGGACCGTCCGCGCGCGAAGGAATCGCTGATCTTCTCCACGCAGTCCACGCACAAGCTGCTGGCGGGCCTGTCACAGGCGTCGCAGATCCTGGTGCGCGACTCGGAGAAGGTGAAGCTCGACCAGGACATGTTCAACGAAGCCTACCTGATGCATACATCCACCTCGCCGCAATACGCGATCATCGCCTCCTGCGACGTCGCGGCCGCGATGATGGAGCCGCCGGGCGGCACCGCGCTGGTGGAGGAAAGCATCCTGGAAGCGCTCGACTTCCGCCGCGCGATGAAGAAGGTGGACGAGGAATGGGGCCAGGACTGGTGGTTCAAGGTCTGGGGTCCGGATGAATTCGGCGAGCACGGCATCGGAAGCCGCGAGGACTGGATGATCCGCGCCGAGGACGACTGGCATGGCTTCGGCAAGCTCGCACCGGGCTTCAACATGCTCGACCCGATCAAGGCAACCATCGTAACCCCGGGCCTGTCGCTGGATGGACAGTTCGGCCAGACCGGCATCCCGGCATCGATCGTCACCAAGTACCTCGCGGAGCATGGCGTTATCGTCGAGAAGGCGGGCCTGTATTCGTTCTTCATCATGTTCACCATCGGCATCACCAAGGGCCGCTGGAACACGCTGCTGACTGCGCTGCAACAGTTCAAGGATGATTACGACAAGAACCAGCCGATGTGGCGCATCCTGCCCGAGTTCGCCGCGGCCAACCCGCGCTATGAGCGCATCGGCCTGCGCGACCTGTGCCACAGCATTCACGACATGTACAAGGCATACGACGTTGCCCGCCTGACGACGGAGATGTACCTGTCCGACATGCAGCCGGCGATGAAGCCGTCGGATGCGTTTGCCAAGATGGCGCACCGCGAAATCGAGCGCGTGCCGATCGACGAGCTCGAAGGCCGCGTCACTGCAATCCTGCTGACGCCTTACCCGCCCGGCATCCCTCTGCTGATCCCGGGCGAGCGCTTCAACAAAACCATCGTCGATTACCTGCGCTTCGCACGTGACTTCAATGAGAAGTTCCCTGGCTTCGAGACCGACGTGCACGGCCTGGTGAGAGCAGACATCGGTGGCAAGCGCGGCTACTACGTGGACTGCGTTAAGTAAATACCAGGGCGCCCACGAGGCGCCCTTTTTTCAGAATGGCCTACAGGCCTTAGAGGAGAAACCATGATCCCTGCACGTGAGGCGCTGGAGCGTCTGCGCGAAGGAAACCGCCGCTTCGTTTCCGACATCAAGAACCTGAATTCCATGCCGAGCCATGCGCGGCGTATCGAACTCACGGCAGGACAGGAACCTTTCGCCATCATCCTTGGCTGCTCCGATTCGCGGGTGCCGGCGGAACTGGTCTTCGACCAGGGCCTCGGCGACCTGTTCGTGATTCGCGTCGCAGGCAACATCGTCGCTCCGTCGCAGATCGGGAGTGTGGAATTTGCCGCCGGCCAGTTTGGCACACGCCTGGTCGTCGTCCTCGGCCACACCAACTGCGGCGCGATTAGCGCAACTCTCGACGAACTGCGCCGTCCGACTGCAAACCAGTCGCGCAACCTGCGTTCCATCGTCGACCGCGTGCGCCCGTCGGTGGAAACGCTGCTGGAGACGGACCTGAAAAACGATCCGCATGCACTGATGCACCAGGCAGTCCGCGCCAACATCCGCGCATCGGCGAACCAGCTACGCCATGGTTCAGAGATCCTCGAAAACCTGATCCAGAATGAGGGCCTGCTGGTCGTCGGTGCCGAATACTCGCTGGAAACGGGTGAAGTCGAGTTCTTCGACGCCGTGCCGTAATCGCACTTGCCGTCATCCTCCTCTTCGTGGCGGATATTGTTTCCGCCTCACCAGCCGGTTCTTTGAAGCTATTTTCAACGACGAGACCCGGCTGGCAATTGGCTTTCCCCTATCAGTTGTCCCCAGCGCTCCAGCGGCATCTTCATCATCCCATGCTGGATCTACTGCAAACATAAAGTGCGGCTACGCCGAAAACAACACCTGCCGGAACCCAAACAGGTGCTTGCCGAGCTCTATCGCATCCTCAAGCCGGGCGGGAAGATGATCTATACGGGACCGCTCTTTCATGAAGAGCACGAGCAGCCCTACGACTTCTATCGCTACACTCAATTCGGCCTGCGCCACCTGCTCACGTCAAGCGGATACACGATCGACCGGATCGATTGGCTTGAGGGCTACTTCGGAACGGTTGGCTATCAGCTGAACACGATGGCACGCTATCTTCCTCACAAACCGAAGGATCTTGGCCAGGGACTGAAGGGATATGGCCTGGCACCGATCATGGTGCTCTTGAAGGGCACGTTTGCAGCGTCGTCCATCCTTTTTCAGGGACTGGAGACGCGCGTGAAGTTTACTGCAATGGGATACCCGAAGAACGATGTCGCGCTCGTCGGCAAGGTGACGCAGGAATACATACCGCAGGAGCACATGCCGCTGATATCCGCCGTACACTGAAAACGACATTGGCGGCCGTAGCCGCCAATGTACACGTAGAAGCAATGACCGGCGATCAGGTCTTCGGCAGCGTGACGCCGCGCTGGCCCTGGTATTTACCGCCGCGGTCCTTGTACGAGGTTTCGCAGATTTCGTCGCTTTCGAAGAACAGCACCTGCGCGCAGCCTTCGCCGGCATAGATCTTTGCAGGCAGCGGCGTGGTGTTGGAAAACTCCAGCGTCACGTAGCCTTCCCATTCCGGTTCGAAGGGTGTCACGTTCACGATAATGCCGCAGCGGGCATAGGTGGATTTACCGAGGCAGATCGTCAGCACGCTGCGCGGAATACGGAAATACTCCATCGTGCGCGCGAGGGCGAACGAGTTCGGCGGGATGATGCAGACGTCACCCTTGAAGTCGACGAAGGATTTTTCGTCAAAGTTCTTCGGGTCGACAATCGTGCTGTTGATGTTGGTGAAAATCTTGAATTCGTCGGCGCAGCGGATATCGTAGCCATACGACGAAGTGCCGTAGCTGACGATCTTGTGGCCGTCGACATGGCGCACCTGCCCTGCTTCGTAGGGTTCGATCATGCCGTGTTCCTGCGCCATGCGCCGGATCCACTTGTCGGATTTAATGCTCATTCTGTTCGCGGAGGATTGGTGAGGAATAGGACAAGCCCGGATCGGTGCACCAGCTCGTCTGCATGGCGCCGGCACGTCGATTGAGCCAAACTCCGCGATTTTACGCGAAAACATTCCTCCGACCACAATTTCGGAGGGGGATTGTCGGTTATCTGCCCGTCGCCGGTGCGAAGGCGGAAGAAACCTTGTCTGAATATTCAGAACGCCGTTTAAACAGCCTGCCTGACCGGTTCGGGGGTACGCCCTCTCGGGTTATAGAACGCCGAAGCCTGGTGCACATACTGCTGCTGCACACATTCGCTGTAGGCTTCTTTCAGCAGCGTCGGGTCCTGCAGCAGCCGGTCCTTCCAATCGCCCAGGCGCACCTGCTGGTGGATCAGGCCACGCAGGATACTGGCGTGCTCAGTCAGCCCGACCGCATTGCAGCCGATGAGCATGTCCTTGCTGAATTCCAGTCGGAGGTACTTGAAATTTCGCTCATCCGCGACTTCCGCCCATTGCCCTCCCCTCACCCCCTGCCAATGGCCAAACGACGAGGAGATCAGCCCCATCGTATCCAGCACGTCGATCTGGCGCACGCCCCGTTGGAAGGCATTCCGTCCGGTCATGTTCAGTGCCGCGCAGTACGCTTGGTCGGCGGCGTTCGGCTGTACGCCGGAAATAAAACTGCGTCCGCTGACGCTGTCGAAGGTTTCTGCACAGTCGCCCGCAGCATACACACCCTCAATGTTGGTCTCCATCGACGCATCGACCACGACGCCTTGCAGGCAGCGAATGCCGCTTCCGCGCAAGAACGAGATATTCGGTACGGTCCCCGCCGAATAAACAATGAGATCCGCCGGAATCTGGTCGCCGGTGGACAACCGCGCAACCCGCGGCGAGCCGATGTCATGAAGGCTGGAGCCGATTGCCGTCACGCGTGTCGACGTGCGGATCGTGATTCCCTTGCGCTCGCACCAGCGCTGAATCATGTCGCCGGCTGCCTTGCCCATCATATTGGGCAGCATGCGGTCGCGCTTCTCGATGACGGTAAGGTCAACACCGCGTTTGGCGAGTGCTTCCATCAGGATGCAACCGGTGAATCCGGCGCCGATCAGGACGACGCGAGCACGCGGGCTGGCCAGCCGCATGATCCGGCGAGCATCGTCCAGCGTCCAGCAACCATGCACGCCAGGAAAATCGATGCCGGGGATCGGAGGAATGCGCGGAGAAGCGCCCGTGGCGATCAGGAGTTTGTCGAAGGCGATTGCGCTGCCGTCATCCATTTTTACCGTCCGCGTCCTGCTACTGACGTGCACGGCACGGCCATATTTCTGCTCGATGCGCAGGCGCGCGAAGTGGCCGCCTTCACGGCGCAGGTGCGTTCCCGCCTCATTGATGTCACCAGCAAGCAAGTGCGGAATTGCCATGCGGGAATAAGGTGGTGCTGGCTCGTCTCCAATCAGGAGAATATCGTCAGCAGGCGCGTTCTTGCGGATCGTCTCTGCGGCAATCACGCCCGCTGGTCCGCTGCCGATGATCACATGCCTCATGCAGGCACCCCGCAGGCATAAGCAAACTGCCGGGCGCGGCACCCGGTGGTGCATTTTTGCATTTCCTTCTCCTTATGGACGAGGATGTACAAAAAGCACTATATCGGTGCCAACATATTATCAATTGAACAATATCAATCGCGGGGCATTATTCGAGCACGCCGTTTTTAACCGCCGTCATCTCGGCGAGGATGGAAATCGCAATTTCGGGAGGGACTTTGCTGCCGATGAATATACCGATGGGACCGTGCAGCCGCACGAGCTGCGCGTCGGTGAGGTCGAACAGGCGAAGCCGCTCGCGTCGTTTCGCATTGTTTGCCTGCGAACCGATGGCACCGACATAGAAGGCAGGTGAACGCAATGCTTCCATCAGGGCGAGGTCATCGAGCTTGGGGTCATGCGTCAGTGCGACCACCGCACAACGATTGTCCGGACGACTCGCAACGATGAAGTCGTCCGGCATCATGTGCACCACCTCCACCCCGTGCAGGTTCCAGTTGGTGCGGTATTCCTCCCGCGGGTCGCAGACCGTGACGTGGTAATCCATCCCCGTTGCAATCTGCGCCAGGAAACGGCTCAGTTGCCCGGCCCCGATGATGAGCAGCCGCCAGCGCGGGCCGTGCAGTGTGGTGAGCATCGTCTCGCTGGACTGTACCTGCTGATCCGGGCTGCCTGGCGCAAGATGCACCTCGCCGGTTTTCAGGTTCAATGTGCGGGAAACGAGTTCCTGCCGAGATACCTTCTGCAACAACTCGGCAATGCGGCTTTGTGAAGAGAGAGGCTCGATGACCAGCCGGATCGTGCCGCCGCATGGCAGGCCGAAGCGATGCGCCTCGTCCGCGGTCACACCATACGTCACCAGTTCCGGCTGCGTGCGGCGAATGCCTTCCTTGCGCACTCGCTCGATCAGGTCGTCCTCGATGCAACCGCCGGAAACCGACCCGACGACGCTACCATCATCGCTGATGGCAAGCATTGCGCCGGCCGGGCGCGGGCTCGCGCCCCAGGTTTGGATGACAGTCACAAGTTCGCACTTGCGCCCGCGCGCGAGCCAGCCTTCGCAAGCTTTCAGCACTTCCAGGTCGATGCTATCCATGGCGGGACGAGCCCGGTATCAGGTTGGAGAATGCGCATCATAGCGCAGCGCCTCACGCCAACCTTGCGCGACCGTAAAGGCGCGATGGTTCTTGCTGGTCCCTTAGCCTCTAGCGCTGCATGGATTCCCAAACCTTTTGCAGGCGCTTGACCGAGACGGGCATTGGCGTGCGCAACTCCTGCGCGAACAGCGAGACGCGCAGCTCTTCCAGCAGCCAGCGGAACTCGACCATCTTCGGGTCGTTGCTCTTCTGCCTGTCCTTTTGTGCGCGTTGCCACGGCATGGCGACCTGTGCCCACTCTGCCATCAGGCGCGCATCCCGCGCAGGATCGGCGCGCAGCTTTTCCAGGCGCACATTGATCGCCTTCAAATAGCGCGGGAAATGGGTCAGCTGTGTATAGTCGTTGTCCGCAATGAAGCGTTTTCCGATCAGCGCCTGCAGTTGCGACTGAATGTCGGCGACGCTTTGTGCATGCGCTTTTGCGCCCTGCAATTTCTTCGGCAAGGTGTAGTACTCGGCCAGAATCTGCGATGCGAGGCGCGCTATCTCGTTGACCAGCAGTCCAAGGCGCGACTTGCCTTCATCCTTGCGCCGGTTGAACTCCTCGGCGTTCTTCGGCAATGGATCCTGCATGCAGGCCCGCTCCAGCCCGGCTTGGATGATCTGGTCGCGTAGCTCTTCCTGCGTGCCAAGCGACATGAACTGCATGCCCATCTGCTGCAGGCCGGGGACATTCTTTTCCAGGTACTTGAGCTGCTCCTTCAGCTGCAATGCAAAAAGCCGCCGCAGTCCGATGCGATGCACGCGAACGGCCTCCGCGGGATCGTCAAACACTTCCAGGTCGCAGTGAGTCGTCTTGTCCACCAGCCCCGGGAAGCCGATCAGCGTCTGCTTGCCGCGCTGGATCTCCAGCAACTCCGGCAATTCGCCGAAGGACCACGTCGTCAGGTTCTGCTGGTCGGTAATGGCAGCACTGTCAGCCTCCGTGGATTTTGCCGTCGCAGTACCCTGCCTGCTGTCGCTGCCGTCCACCGGCGTGACGACCGATTGCTCCGCCAGCTTCTGGAACACTTCGCGCGCTTGGCCGCCAAACTGCGCCTGCAGGCTGGCGAGGTTGCGCCCCATCTCCAGCTGTCGGCCGTGCTCGTCGACGATCTTGAAGTTCATGAAGTGGTGCGCCGGTAAAGTCTCCAGCTTGAAGTCGGTCATCTTGACGATTACGCTGGTTTGTTCACGCACGTCCGCGATCAGCGCATCGATCAGGTTGCCTTTGCCGAATTCGGCGCGCTCACAAAAGCCGGCCGCGTAGTCGGGTAGCGGCACGCAGTAACGGCGCAGCTTCTGCGGCAGCGATTTCAGCAGCAGATGCACCTTTTCCTTGAGCATGCCCGGCACCAGCCAGTCGCAACGGTCCGCGGACACCTGGTTCAGCGCATACAGCGGCACGGTCAGTGTCACGCCGTCGCGCGGGCTGCCCGGCTCGAAATGATAGGACAGCGTCATCGCCACGCCGGCCACCGTCATCGTCTTCGGGAACAGGTCAGTCGTCACGCCCGCTGCCTCGTGGCGCATCAGGTCGTCGCGGTTCAGGTGCAGCAGCTTCGGATTTTTTGCCGTCGCATCCTTCAGCCATTTTTCGAACGCGGCGCCGTTATGTATTTCCTGCGGAATGAGCTCGTCATAAAACGCAGCGATCAGCTCCTCATCGACCAGCACGTCCAGCCGGCGCGACTTGTGCTCGAGGTTTTCGATCTCGCGCACCAGTTTCTGGTTATGTGCGAGGAATGGCGCGCGGGTTTCATATTCGCCGGCCACGAGCCCACTGCGGATGAAGATGTCGCGCGCTTCCTTGGGATTGATCTGGCCATAGTTGATGCGGCGCTGGCTATACACCACCAGCCCGTACAAAGTCGCACGCTCGAACGCCGACACCTGCGCGGTGCGCTTTTCCCAGCGCGGGTCGCCATAGGATTTCTTCAACAAGTGACCGCCCACGCGCTCCAGCCATTCAGGCTGGATCTGCGCAATGGTGCGCGCATACAAACGCGTTGTCTCGACGAGCTCGGCTGCCATGATCCAGCGGCCCGCCTTCTTCGCCAAAGTGGATCCGGGCCAGATGTGGAACTTGATGCCGCGTGCACCGAGGTACTGCGGCTCGTCCTCCATCTTGAAGCCTACGTTGCCTAGCAGGCCAGTCAGCAAGGCTGTATGCAGCTGCTCATAAGTGGCCGGCAATTCGTTCAGGCGCCAGCCCTGCTCGCGCACCAGCGTCAGCAGCTGCGAATGCACGTCGCGCCATTCGCGCAGCCGAAGCTGGGACAGGAAGTTGGCGCGGCAGCTTTCCATCAGCTGCTTGTTGGATTTCTTGTGCTCGATCGCTTCCTCGAACCACTTCCAGATCTTCAGATAGCTGAGGAACTCGGATTTTTCGTCGGCGAACTTCTTGTGCGCATTGTCCGCCGCATCCTGTGCGTCTAACGGACGGTCGCGAGGATCCTGCACGGAGAGAGCAGCCGCAACGATCAGCACCTCGTTCAGCGCCGCATTGTCGCGCCCGGCAAGGATCATGCGCCCGACGCGCGGATCAAGTGGCAGCTTCGCCAGCTGGCGGCCAAGCGGGGTGAGCTGGTTGCTGTCATCGACCGCGCCCAGCTCCTGCAGCAACTGGTAGCCGTCCGCAATGGCGCGCCCCAGCGGCGGCTCGATGAACGGGAAGGTTTCCACATCCGTCAGGCGCAGGGATTTCATGCGCAGGATGACGGCCGCAAGCGAAGAGCGCAGGATCTCCGGATCGGTAAATTTCGGCCGTTGCAGGAAGTCCTGTTCTTCATACAGCCGGATGCAGACGCCGGCGGCAACACGGCCGCATCGTCCTGCGCGCTGATTGGCGGCGGATTGCGCAATCGGCTCGATCTGCAGCTGCTCGACTTTGTTGCGATAGCTGTAGCGCTTAACGCGTGCAAGGCCGGCGTCAACGACGTAGCGGATGCCGGGTACCGTCAGCGAGGTTTCCGCGACGTTGGTCGCCAGCACGATACGGCGTGCATTGGAGGTCTTGAACACGCGCTCCTGCTCCTGCACCGAAAGCCGCGCAAATAGTGGAAGGATTTCCACATGCGGCGGATGATGCTTGCGCAGCGCCTCGGCGGCATCGCGGATTTCTCGCTCGCCGGGCAGGAACACGAGAATGTCGCCGGGTCCGATGCGCGCAAGTTCATCGACCGCATCCACCACGGCGTCCATCAGGTCCCTCTGCTCTTTTTGCGGAGAAGAGCGCCCGTCCTTGTCGGAAGGCTCCACCGGCCGATAACGCACTTCCACGGGATAGAGGCGGCCGGAAACCTCGATCACCGGTGCCGGCTTGTCGCCGCGCCCGAAATGGCGCGCGAAGCGTTCCGCATCGATGGTCGCCGAGGTAATAATCACCTTCAGATCCGGGCGTCTCGGCAGCAGCTGCTTCAGGTAACCGAGCAGGAAGTCGATATTGAGGCTGCGTTCATGCGCCTCGTCCATGATGATGGTGTCGTACTGCTTCAGCAGCGGGTCGGTCTGCGTCTCGGCAAGCAGGATACCGTCGGTCATCAGCTTGACCGATGCGCCTTTGGACAAGGTATCGGTAAAGCGAACCTTGAAGCCGACGTGCTCGCCTAACGGAGAACCCAGCTCCTGTGCGATGCGCTTGGCAGTGGACGACGCCGCAATACGTCGTGGTTGCGTATGGCCGATCAGCCCGCGCTGCCCCCGGCCGAGTTCAAGGCAGATCTTCGGCAGCTGTGTGGTTTTTCCGGAACCGGTTTCGCCGCTGACGATAACCACCTGGTTCGCGCGCAATGCGTCGGCGATCTCCTTGCGACGGCCGGAAACCGGCAGCTCTTCAGGAAAGGTGATGGGCGGCAGTGGATTGCGTACCGCTGGCGCTTCAGGTGTTCCCTGTGGTTGGCGGGGCTTGGGCTGGTTTTTTTGGGCTGGTTGGGGTGCAGACATATCGTGGCGAATTATAATGCGCAACATGGAAAACCCTATTGAGTTCGTACAGTGGCTGCGCTCGGTTGCGCCGTACATTCACGCCTTCCGTGGAAAGACTTTTGTGGTCGCCTTCCCCGGCGAGCTGGTCGTGTCCGGCGCCCTGCCCGTGCTGGCGCAGGATTTGTCCTTGTTGCATGCGCTCGGCATCAAGGTTGTGATCGTGCACGGCTCGCGCCCGCAGGTCGAGGAGCAGCTTGGGCTGCGCAACCTGAAGGCCCGCTATCACAACGGCCTGCGCATCACCGATGCTGCCGCGATGGAATGCGTGAAGGAAGCCGCAGGCGAGCTGCGCCTCGATATCGAGGCCGCATTCAGCCAAGGCTTGCCGAACACGCCGATGGCGCACTCGGCGATCCGCATTATTTCCGGCAATTTCGTCACTGCACGGCCAATCGGTGTGATCGACGGCGTCGACCTGGAATTTACCGGCGCCGCGCGCAAGATTGCCTATGAGACCATCCATCCAATATTAAGTGCCGGCGGACTGGTTCTACTGTCACCGCTCGGCTTCTCCCCGACTGGCGAGGCCTTCAACCTGACGATGGAAGATGTCGCAGTCGCCGCAGCCACTGCGTTGCGTGCCGATAAGCTGATCTTCCTGACCGAGACGCCGCTGATGACCGACCCTGAGGGCCGCGACTTGCGGGAAATGACCTCGGCGCAAGCGGACGCCTTGCTGAAAGGCGGCCACTTGCCGGCCGATACCGCGTTCTACCTGCAAGCCTGCGTGAAGGCCTGCCGCAGCGGCGTGCCGCGCGTGCATATGGTGCCGTTCGAGATGGACGGTTCCGCGCTGCTGGAAATCTTCACGCACGATGGCGTCGGTACGATGGTCAGCACCGAGAACCTGGAGACCTTGCGTGAAGCCACTATTGAAGATGTCGGCGGCATCCTCAAATTGATCGAGCCGCTGGAAGCAGACGGCACGCTGGTCAAGCGCGGCCGCGAACTGATCGAGCGCGAAATCGAGTATTTCTCGGTAATCGAGCACGACGGTGTGATTTTTGGTTGCGCCGCGCTCTATCCGTTCCCCGCAGAAAAAATGGCGGAAATGGCCTGCCTCACCGTCAATCCGGAAGTACAAAGCCAAGGCGACGGCGAGCGCATCCTGAAACACATGGAGAACCGGGCACGCGCTGCGGGATTCACCAAACTGTTCGTGTTGACGACACGTACCGCACACTGGTTCCTCAAGCGCGGTTTTGTCCATGCAACCGTCGACGATTTGCCGAAAGACCGGCAACACATGTATAACTGGCAACGCAAGTCGCTGGTGTTAATCAAGCAACTTTAACGCGCCTGCCCTCTCGAAGCTGGCAGGCATTTTGAACAATACGAGGAGTAGAACATGGCCCGTACGGTCCACTGCATCAAACTGAACAAGGAAGCCGAAGGCTTGGATTTCCCGCCGTACCCGGGCGAGCTCGGCAAGCGGATTTACGAAAACGTATCAAAGGAAGCCTGGCAAGGTTGGCTCAAGCACCAGACCATGCTGGTGAATGAAAACCGCCTGAACCTGGCCGACGCTCGTGCACGCAAGTATCTCGCGACACAAATGGAACGCCATTTTTTCGGTGAAGGTGCCGACCAGGCTGCCGGCTACGTGCCACCGTCGGAATAATCGCGCTTCGCTCAAAGAAAAAAGCCCGCTGCGTAACACCAGCGGGCTTTTGCTTTAGACGGTTGAAAAGACAGTTGAAAACCGTCTCGGAAGCCCAAGCAGTCAGAACGTGTAAGTCTTCACGCCTTCTTCCGTGCCGAGCAATGCGACGTTCGCGCCTCGTTGTGCGAAGAGACCTACCGTCACTACGCCCGGGATGGCGTTAATCTTCGCTTCCAGCCCTGCCGGATCGCTGATCTGCAGGCCGGCAACGTCGAGGATGAAAGCGCCATTGTCGGTGACCAGGGGCTTGCCATCCTTCATCCGCAGGCGTGGCTGGCCGCCAAGTGCGGTGAGTGCACGACCAACAGCGGCATGCGACATCGGGATAACCTCAACCGGCAGGGGAAATTTGCCCAGCACATCGACCAGCTTCGACCCATCGGCGATGCAGATGAACGAGTTCGCCACCGAGGCGACGATTTTTTCGCGGGTAAGCGCTGCACCGCCGCCCTTGATCATCGCGCCTTGCGGGTTGATTTCATCCGCGCCGTCGATATACACCGACATCGATTCCACGTCATTCAAGTCCAGCACCGCAATCCCGTGCGACCGCAGGCGTGCAGCAGTCGCCTCAGATGAGGCAACCGCGCCCTTGATGCGATCCTTGATCTTGCCAAGCTCATCGATGAAGAAATTTGCCGTGGAGCCGGTGCCAACGCCAATGATTTCTCCGGTGGGCACATATGCGATGGCGGCACGGGCGACCGCCTGTTTCAGTTCGTCCTGGGTCATGATGAATTACAAAAGAAGAATTCGCGTATTTTAAGCGGAGAGCGGCATGCCGGGCCGACTTTTATCGGTGGAGTTTTCACTTTGGAATAACGCAGGCATGGCCTCGCAAGACGAAAACGGCGCACCAGTAGAAGGTCCGTGTTATGCCACTGCCCGGATTTCGACGAAAGCATCTCAAGGTCTAAGCAGCAGGAGCCGACAAACGGAATCCGGACCGATGCTTTCGCCTAGCCTGCTTCAGGGCGAAGACGACTCGCCGCGGCAGCCAATGCAGTGATCTGCGCCCAGTCTCCGGCCTGTATGGCATTTTTCGGCGTCAGCCATGAGCCACCGACGCACGCGACGTTTTTACAGGCGAGGAACTGCGGAGCAGTTTCCTGCGAAATCCCCCCGGTGGGGCAGAACATCACATCCGGCAAAGGACCGGCAATGGCATTCAGCATGCCGACTCCACCCGCAGGCACAGCAGGAAACAGTTTCAACTGGCGGAATCCCGCCTCGCGTGCGGCCATCACTTCCGACGGCGACATCACGCCGGGCAATAGAGGCAGGCCACTCGAACGCGCCGCTTCAATCAATGACGGTGTCAATCCGGGCGATACGCCGAAGACAGCACCCGCAGTGCGCGCCGCTTCAAATTCAGACGGCTGCGTCAAGGTGCCGACCCCGACAATCGCCTCCGGCACCTCCTCCGCAATGGCGCGGATCGCCGGCAAGCCGCACGCAGTGCGCAGCGTCACCTCCAGCACACGGATGCCCCCCGCCACGAGCGCCCTGGCGAGCGGCACCGCATGGTTGATATCGTCGATAGCAATCACCGGAATCACCGGCGAGGCACGCATGATGTCGAGTAGGTTCATATGGTTCTAACGCCGTGGAATCAGGAAGTCTTCGTCGGAGTACGCTTGCTCTTGCGGCACGGCCAGCGGGTTGTTGTGCTCTTCCGGCATGTGTAGTGGCGGCGGCAGGCCGAAGGTAGCCGCGCCCTGCTCGGCCGCACTGATCGATTTGCGGAATACGGCGAAGAGTTCCCGCCCCATGCCGACCTGGTTTGACGACAGGTCGGCGGGCTGGTTGTCGCGCTCGGCCCACTCCGCATCCGGCACCAATGCCTGCAGTACGCCGTTTTCTGCATCGAGCCTGATCACGTCGCCCGTACGCACACGGCCCAACGGTCCGCCTGCCAGCACTTCCGGCGACACATGGATCGCGGCCGGGACCTTGCCGGATGCGCCCGACATGCGCCCGTCCGTCACCAGCGCAACACGCCGCCCCGCATCCTGCAGGCTGCCGAGTGCAGGCGTCAGCGCATGCAGCTCCGGCATGCCATTCGCGCGCGGCCCCTGGTAGCGCACGACGGCAACGAAATCACGGTCCAGCTTGCCGTCCTGATAAGCATGCATCAGCTCTTCCTGCGAATTGAACACGATGGCAGGCGCTTCCACCACGCGATGCTGCTGCTTGACGGCCGATACCTTGATCACGGAACGGCCAAGGTTGCCGGACAACAGCCGCAATCCGCCATCCGGCGAGAACGGCTCCGTTACCTTGCGCAGCACATCGCGGTCGCCGCTGCCTTCCGGTGACGGCCGCCAGACCACCTTATCCCTGTCAAGGAAAGGCTCAGTGCAATGCGAACGCAATCCTTCGCCGAGCACGGTGGTCACGTCCTCATGCAATAAACCGGCATCGAGCAACTCGCGGATCACGAAGCCGGTGCCACCCGCTGCCTGGAAGTAGTTGACGTCGGCATCGCCATTCGGATAAATGCGCGTCAGCAGCGGCACGGCGGCGGACAGGTCATTGAAGTCGTTCCAGTCGATCACGATGCCTGCCGCCCGTGCAATTGCGACCAGGTGCAGCGTATGGTTGGTGGAGCCGCCAGTAGCAAGCAGCGCGACGATGGCATTCACGATAGCTTTCTCGTCGACGACATGACCGACCGGAATGTAGGTCTTGCCCTGTTCGCTGATCTCGACCGCACGCTGTGCGGCTGCCCTGGTCAGCGCATCGCGCAGTGGCGTGTTCGGCGTAATGAATGCAGCACCCGGCAAATGCAGGCCCATCACCTCCATCAGCATCTGGTTGCTGTTGGCCGTGCCGTAAAAGGTGCAGGTGCCGGCACCGTGATAAGACTTGGCTTCGGACTCCAGCAGTTCGTCACGGTCGACCTTGCCCTGCGCATACAACTGCCGGATCTTCGCCTTTTCCGAGTTGGAGATCCCCGTCGTCATCGGCCCGCCGGGGATGAACACCGCGGGCAAGTGCCCGAAATGCAGCGCTCCGATCAACAATCCCGGGACAATCTTGTCGCAGATGCCGAGGTACACAGCGGCGTCGAACATATTGTGCGAGAGCGCGATGGCCGTAGCCATTGCAATCGCGTCGCGTGAGAACAGCGACAGCTCCATCCCCGGTTGCCCTTGCGTGACACCGTCACACATGGCCGGCGTGCCGCCCGCAAATTGCGCCACGCCGCCAACCGCTCGCACCGCTTCCTTGATGATCGGCGGGAAGCGCTCGAAGGGTTGGTGCGCAGACAACATATCGTTGTAGGCGGAGACGATCGCAACCGACGGCGCATGCAACTGCTTGAGCTTCAGTTTGTCATTAGCAGGAAATGCTGCGAAACCATGTGCGAGGTTGGTACAGGCAAGCGCTCCGCGCTGCACACCCTTGAGCCGCGCCGCCTCGAGCCTGGCGATATAAGCGGAACGATATGGCCGGCTGCGCGCGATAATGCGCGCGGTGACAGTACCCAGTGCCGGATGAAGAGACATGATCTAATCCTTAGCAATTATCCCGTAATTTTACTACACACTTGCATGCACCTGTCCCCCAGCGATTCGCCACACAGGTTTGAGAGTACGAACACCACTCCTCCGGAAACCTGCGCAACCGGAGGATAACTGTGCAGTCAATGAGAAAGCGCAAAGAACGATCAGAAGCAATGCATAAACTGTAGTGAAATTACCAAGAAGTATTGTATAGTTGAGCAATTTGACTCCGCCGGAAAGCCAATCACCATGCGCCAACCTGCCCTCGCCGACACATCTTCCTTCCAGGCACTCGCCTCGCATTACGCAGAAGCAAGAGAGTGGCAGATGCGATCACTTTTCTCTCATCAGGCAGATCGCTTCGAGCGTTTTTCCATCGAGGCCGCCGGCCTCCTGCTCGACTACTCGAAGAACCGGCTGAACGACACCACGATGAAGTTGCTCTTCCAGCTCGCACGTGAACGCAATGTGGAACAGCGACGCGCGGCGATGTTTGCCGGAGAGCGGATCAACAACACCGAACGCCGCGCCGTCCTGCATGTCGCATTGCGCATGCCACGGCACAGCACGCTGGTTGTGGATGGACAGGATGTGATCGGAGAGGTTCATGCCGTGCTTGACCGGCTGCAGGCTTTTACGGAACGCGTCCGCTCCGGGGAATGGCTTGGCTGCACCGGCCGCCCGATCACGAATATCGTGAATATCGGGATCGGTGGTTCCGATCTCGGCCCGGAAATGGCCTGCCGCGCGCTGCGCTCTTTCATGCATCCCCGGCTATCGATAGATTTCGTCTCCAATGTCGATGGCCATGACATCGACGCCGCGCTGTCGAAGCTCGATCCCGAGACGACGCTCTTCATCATTGCTTCAAAGACATTCACCACGCGGGAAACCATGATGAATGCCCAGTCCGCACGGGAATGGTTCCTGAGTCGGCATGGCGAATCCGGCTTGGCGAAGCATTTCGTTGCAGTGTCGACCAACACTGAAGCGGTACGGGCGTTCGGCATCGATCCTGAGCACATGTTCCCCTTCTGGGATTGGGTAGGAGGACGCTACTCGCTGTGGTCCGCGATTGGTCTTCCGCTGGCACTGGCGATCAGCTTTGACCGTTTTACCGAATTCCTGTCTGGCGCCCATGCGATGGACCAGCACTTCCTGACCGCTCCGCTGGAACGCAATATGCCGGCCATCCTGGCAATGGTCGGTATCTGGCAGCGCAATTTCTTTGGCAGCAATTCCCTGTCGATCGCACCTTATCATCAGGACCTGAGCCAGTTCCCGGCTTACCTTCAGCAGCTTGAAATGGAAAGCAATGGCAAGCAGGTGACAAGCGAAGGTGCGCCGGTCGGCGTCCCGACCTGCCCTGTCGTATGGGGCGATGTCGGAACCAACGGCCAGCATGCTTACTTCCAACTATTGCACCAAGGAACAGAAATAACGCCGGTGGATTTCATTGCTGCCTTGAAGCCGAGCCACGATTTACCGGGCCACCACACCGTCTTGCTCGCGAACTGCTTTGCGCAGTCCGAGGCTTTCATGCGTGGCAAAACAGCGGAAGAAGCACGTGCAGAAATGCAGGCGCAGCAGCTTTCTGAAGAGGAAATCGCACGCTTGCTTCCCCACCGTCTTTTCCCAGGCAATCGCCCGAGCAACACCATCCTGATGGATATGCTGGCGCCCGCCACGTTGGGCGCACTGATTGCGCTGTACGAACATAAGGTCTTCATACAGGGGGTAGTGTGGGGCCTGAACAGTTTCGATCAGTGGGGTGTGGAGTTCGGTAAGGTCTTGGCGAAAAGCATCGAGTCCGAGTTATCTGGTCAAGCGAACCCGCACCACCATGACAGCTCCACGAACGGCTTGATTGCACGGGCGAAAGCTGTCCTGAACGTGTAGCTGGCAGCGGATGGGCCATGCGGTGCGGACTGTTTCTTTGACTGGCTTGGTGAACACCTCGAATATTTTTACATCCAAACTACAATAAAAAATTCCTGTCATTCCATTCGAATGGCGTTCGCCAGCAAAGCAGTTGGTTTACCTCACTTTTTATCATGGCTCTTACCGATTTCGATCTGGTCTTGTTTGGCGGCAGCGGCGACCTGGCGATGCGCAAATTGCTGCCGGCGCTCTACAACAGGGATCGCGCCAATGCCCTTCCCTCCACCGCGCGCATCATCTGCGTCGGACGCCATGAATGGAGTCGTGAAGAATTCCTGACTACGGTCGAACAGAATGCAAAACCGCATATTCCGGAACCACAGATAAACGCTTGCGCATGGGGCAAATTTTGCGAACGCGTCAATTACGTGTCGCTCGACGCAACAAATAGTGCCACATACCAGGCGCTGGTCGATGTCCTGCGCAATCCATCCGGCACAGCGACGATCAACCGCGTTTTCTACCTCGCCACGCCACCCAGCCTGTTCGCGACCATTTGCCACAATCTCGCGCAATCCGGGCTGGCGACCGAGCATTCGCGCGTCGTGCTCGAAAAGCCCTTGGGCCGCGACCTCGCGAGCGCGCAGCAGATCAATGCCGAAGTCGGCCGCGTGTTCTCTGAATCACAGATCTTCCGCATCGACCATTACCTCGGCAAGGAAACCGTGCAGAACCTGCTGGCACTGCGCTTCGGCAATGTGCTGTTCGAACCCTTGTGGCGGCGTGAATGGATCTCCGACGTGCAAATCACCATCGCCGAGGAAATCGGCGTCGGCAACCGCATGGACTACTACGAGACCGCCGGTGCGCTGCGCGACATGTTGCAAAACCACCTGCTGCAACTGCTGTGCATCGTCGCGATGGAGCCACCGGTTTCCGCCACACCGGATGCCGTACGCGATGAAAAGCTGAAGGTGCTGCGCTCGCTCAGGCGCTTTACGCCGCACACACTCGCGCAGAACATCATTCGCGGCCAGTACCGCTCAGGCCATGTCGATGGCGTTCCCGTGCCGGGCTACCGGAAGGAGCCGAACGCCAATCCCACCTCGCGCACCGAGACCTTCGTTGCGCTGAAGGCCGAGATCGATACCTGGCGCTGGGCCGGCGTGCCGTTTTACCTGCGCACCGGCAAGCGCATGGCAGACCAGTTGGCCGAGATCGTGGTGCGCTTCAAGAACATTCCGCACTCCATCTTCGCGCAGCCCTACAACAGCTTCCAGCCGAACAGCCTGATCATCAGCCTGCAGCCCGATGAAGGCCTGCAGCTCAATCTGATGGCCAAGACACCTGGCGACGGCATGCGACTGCGCCCGGTCGAACTGGAGCTGGATTTCCGCGAGACCTTCAAGATGCCGCGCATGGATGCCTACGAGCGCCTGCTGCTCGACGTGCTGCGCGGGCAACTGACGCTGTTCATGCGCAGCGACGAACTGGAAGCCGCCTGGGAATGGGTGGAACCGATCCTGAACTACTGGGAACACGAGGGCATAGAGCCGCTGCCTTATACTGCCGGTACCTGGGGTCCGGCCGCCGCCAGTGCGCTTATCGGCCGCGACGGTTTGCAATGGCGCGAGGAAGCGCTGCCCGAAATGTGACCTATGCTGCTCGACTCGATCAAAACCCAACTCGACACCCTCTCCAAGTCAGAAAAGAAAGTCGCCGTCGCCGTCCTCAAGAACCCGGACCTTGCCGTCTCGGGCAACATCACCGCACTCGCAAAAAGCGCGCAAGTATCAGAGCCGACCGTGGTGCGCTTCTGCCGCGCGCTCGGTTACGACGGCTGGCACGAGTTCAAGCTGAAACTGGCACAAACCTTGGCACTGGCCCTGCCGCAGCTGGATGAATCGCCCTTGCAGGACGACCTCGCCGCCGACCTCGTCAACAAGATCTGCAGCCGCTCCATCAATGCCCTGCTCGACCTGCGCAACAACCTGAATCCGGCCGCCATCGAAAAGGCGCTTGAACTGCTGGCACGCGCCAGCAAGATCGAATTCTGGGGACAAGGCACATCCGGCATTGTGGCGGCCGACGCGCAACACAAGTTCTTCCGGTCCGGCGTGCCGACAGTCGCCTATACCGATCCGCATATCCACACGATTTCCGCCGCCCTGCTGAAGAAAGGCGATGTCGTCGTCGCCATTTCCCAGCGCGGCAACAACACGGCACTGCTGCACAGCGTGCAGCTCGCACGCAAGGTCGGCGCGGATGTCATCGCGCTCACGCCCAGCGGCACGCAGCTTGCCGACCAGGCAACCGTGCTGGTGCCGATCGACCTCAGCTTCAACATCGATCCCTATACGCCGATCTCGGCCCGTCTCGCTCATCTTGTCGTCATCGACATCCTTGCCGTCGGACTGGCGCTCAAGCGCGGACCGGAATTCCGCAAGAAGATGCAAAACGCACAAAAGGCATTGCAAAAACTGGACATGCAATTCGACTTCTTCCTGCGGCATCCGCCCAAGGCCTGACACTATCGCAATCTGTTGCAGCCCCTCGCCGGGACTGATGCAAATCTATCGAGCGCCAGTCCGATGCGGGTATCATTGACCACTTTCGCCACCTCATTGCACGCTTTCCAATGAACCAGCTCGAACAACTGAAGCAGTACACCACTATCGTCGCCGACACCGGCGATTTCCAGTCCATGAAGGCCTTCGCGCCGCGCGACGCCACCACCAATCCGTCCCTGATCCTCAAGGCCGTGCAGAAGGACGAGTACAAGCCGCTGCTGGAAAAAGCGGTGCGCGACCATGCAAGGAAATCAACTGCCGAGATTATCGACAACCTGCTGGTGGCATTCGGCCTCGAAATCCTCAAGCTCGTCCCGGGCCGCGTATCGACTGAAACCGATGCGCGCCTGTCGTTCGACACGCAAGGCACCATTGACAAGGGCCGCGCCTTGATCGCGCTGTACGAAGCTGCCAGCATTTCGCGCGAGCGCATCCTGATCAAGATCGCATCAACTTGGGAAGGCATCCAGGCAGCGCAGGTGCTGGAGAAGGAAGGCATCCGCTGCAACATGACGCTGCTGTTTGCATTGCCGCAGGCGATCGCCTGCGCCGATGCGCAAGTGCAGCTCATCTCGCCCTTCGTCGGCCGCATCTATGACTGGTACAAGAAGTCGACCGGCCAGGAGTATGTGGGTGCGGAAGATCCAGGCGTGCAGTCGGTCAAGCGCATCTACAACTACTACCGCAAGTTCGGCTACAAGACTGAAGTGATGGGCGCAAGCTTCCGCAACACCTCGCAAATCGTCGAACTCGCCGGCTGCGACCTGCTGACCATCAGCCCGGAACTGCTGCAGAAACTTTCAGAAAGCGATGCGCCGGTTTCGCGCAAGCTGAGCGCGGAATCAGCGCAAAGCTCCGACCTGCAGAAGCTTACGCTGGATGAGAAGGCCTTCCGTTTGATGCTGAATGAAGATGCAATGGGCACCGAAAAACTGGCTGAAGGCATCCGCCTGTTCTGCGCGGACGCGGTCAAGCTGGAGAAGATGGTTGAAGCGTTGCGTTGACGTACTTAGTCGGAATGCAGACCGATCTCGACAAATATCACGAGTTGGAACTTGAGGGCTATCACTATGATGGTGATAGCCTCGTTGCTACGGTATGGGAGCTGGTTGTAGGCGAAGGCCACAGAGTTATACGCGGCAGCGCTCACTACCGTGTCACGTTTCCCATGCCAGTAGCGCATATCGTAATTGAAGAGCTTCCTGTTGCAGTCGCAGGCCTTGTACATGGAAACGATACGGGCTTCTTGCGGGTTATCGAGAATACCGCATTAACTTCGGCTTTAGGTTTAAACGGAGAGCCGTTTGAGGCGCTACGGTCGTACGCCTTAATCTCCGCGCATGAAGTATTAGTGGTTTATTGCTATGACGAGCCGAAAGTTGAGAGGGCATAACGTCTGATATCTCGATCAGCGTTGGTGGTTATCGGCGGCTATGACCGAAGAACAGTATCACTTTCGCGCAACCGCATCTGCCATTTCTGTCACATTTCCCTCGCCCTTAGCACGCAGCGCTCGCTCTACGCTCGCCCGATTACCCTGCGACTGGTTCTGACTCACCTTCCATTTGCCGATCAAGCGCGACACCGGTATCTCGATCCCGACGATTGCCGCCAGCATCTTTTCGATGTAAGCCTCAGGTGCATCGCTAATACGCCACAAGCCGGCGCCTCCCACTCCCTGTGCAACCACCTCGTTTGCATTCGTCAGCCGCTCCAGCAAGGCGCGAAGCCAGTCGCGGTCCTCCACGATATGCAGGGAGCCGTATGCATGGACCGCCATGTAGTTATATGTCGGCACGACGCGCGAGTCTTCCTGTTTGGTCGCGTACCATGACGGACTGATATAGGTATGTGCTCCCTGGAACACGACCAGAGTTTCCATAACTTTTGCGTGCTCGCGCCAGACTGGGTTGTTGCGGGCGACGTGAGCACGCAAGGTGCCGAACGGTGCGGGATCGGGATCGATCTCGAACGGGATATGATTGGCGTTAAGCCCGTTCTCACCCAGCGTCACCAGCGTGCCAAGCGGATGCCGGCGTATCAGCTCGTGCATGACTTCAGGGCGTAACTCTTCAAAGTGCGACGGTACGTACATGTTGTAACTCCAAAGGCCGGAGCGGCCAGATTCATTGCATCAAGGATGGTTGTTCTCTGTCCGTGAATATCAGGCCGTACGCTTGATCATCCATCCGTTCGAAACGGCATCAAAGCCGATCCTGGGGTAGTACTCCATCGCTTCCGGAGCAGCGAGCAGCAACAACATCGACTTCCCACCAATCAGCGTCCGTACAGCATCCACCAGCTTCCTCCCGATTCCCGCTCGCTGGTATTCCTTGTCCACCGCAAGGTCTGAAAGGTAGCAGCAATAGTTGAAGTCGCTCAGTCCGCGCGCAACGCCGACCAGCCGCTCGCCGTCCCAGGCGGTGACAAGCACATTGGCGTGCTCCAGCATGCCCGCAAGCCGCGGCAGGTCCTCTACCGGCCGCCGGATTCCAGACCGGCTGAACACCTCGGCCAATTGCCCAGCCGATATGTGCCGGCCAGTGTGATAAGCAATATTTCCCATCACGTCCCTCGTGTTGAACTTGATGGCAGCAGCGTACTCGGGTCATTGGCTTTTTCAAATAGCCAATTTCTGTTATTTTCGAAATACCAATTTCCCAACGGAGTCGACATGCACATCGCTCAGGCACTTGCGACGCACAGGCTGGATCCGGCGTCTACGACTCCGATGTTTCGCCAGCTCTATGACGTAATCAGGCAAACGATCCTGAGCGGGAAAATCGGCCCGGGCACCCAGTTGCCGCCGACCCGTGAACTAGCGCATTCATTCGGCATTTCACGGCAGACGGTGTTGAATGCCTACGCACAGCTCACGGCCGAAGGCTATCTTTCCGGGACGGTCGGCAAAGGGACCTTTGTCAGTACCAGCCTGCCGATCACACCTAAACCCGGCACCCCAACCCCGCCGAAGGCCATACAGTTGCTGCACCCCTTGTCCGCGCGCGGAGAACAGTTCATCGGCCCGCAAGTGGCAATGAGCATTCATGCTGGTGCGCCAAGGGCTTTCCGCATCGGCATGCCGGGTCTCGATGTTTTTCCTTTCGATATCTGGTCAAGGCTCGACGCGCGTCACTGGCGCAGATCGGCAGGTGAATTCGGATATGGAGATCCGGCAGGTTTTTTCTCCCTACGCACAGCCCTCGCAAGGTATCTGCGCGCGTCGCGCGGCGTGCAATGTGAGCCGGAACAAATCATCATCACCTCCGGTTCGCAGCAGGCACTATTCCTGATTGCGACCATGCTGCTCGCACCGGATGAGCAGGCATGGATGGAGGAGCCGGGCTATCGCGGCATCAGTGCAACCCTGCGCGCCGCAGGGGCACGGATCTGCCCGGTGCCAGTCGATGAAGAGGGACTATGCGTGGCAGAGGGAATCAAGGCCTGCCCCGATGCACGACTGGTCTATGTGACGCCGTCCCACCAGCAGCCGCTCGGAGTGACAATGAGCCTTGCCCGCCGGCTGGAATTGCTCGCATGGGCCGACAGGAACAAGATATGGGTGATCGAGGACGATTACGACAGCGAATACCGCTACACCGGACCGCCGCTGGCATCGCTGCAGAGCCTCGACAGGGCTGGCTGCGTCATTTATGTCGGCACCCTGTCGAAAGTGCTATTCCCCGGATTGCGGCTCGGCTATCTGGTAGCCCCACCACCGCTTGCGGAAGCGTTCGCCCAAGGAAAGGCGATCATTGACCGGCATGCACCGATCGTGCCGCAGATGGTGCTGGCCGATTTCATCGATGAAGGACATTTCAGCCGTCATATCAAGCGCACGCGGGAAGCTTATGCGGAACGGCGTGCTGCGCTGCTGGACGCATTGGAGCAGAACCTGCAGGATGAATTCATCCTGGGGCGTGCCGACGCGGGACTGCATCTGTCGGTGACATTCCGACGTCAGCTTAAGGATTCGGAGGTCTCGCGAGCGGCGCTCGACAAAGGAATCGAAGTACGGCCGCTGTCGCAGTTTTATGTCGGGCGGGATGCAACTGGCGGTGCCGACGACAAGTCACGCACAAACGGCCTGTTGCTCGGCTTTGCCGCCATTCCTCCCGAGGACATCCGGCGCGGCGTGAAAACGCTACGCGATGTCCTTGGAGGCATGTAGCTGTTTTACCAGAAGAGGTTGTTATTGAAGGTGAAATAGCCGGCGAGGAACAGCGCCAGCGCAATCAGGAATTGCTTCAAGAAAGTTTTGTTCATGTTGTCTCCTATATCACATGCTCGCGCTTGAAACGCACGATGTCATCGTCATCATAGCCCAGTCTGCGCAAGACTTCCGCATTATGTTCGCCTAGCTGCGGGCCCAGCCATTTCGTCTCGCCCGGCGTCTCCGACAGCTTAGGCGTAATCGCCGGAAGCTTGATTGGGCTTCCGTCGGCAAACGCGTGTTGCTCGAACATCCGGCGTGCGAGGAACTGCGGGTCCGTCATCATGTCGCGAACGGAATAGATCTTCCCGACCGGGACATCCGCGGCCTTAAGAATTGCCAGCGCGTTATCGATGGTTTGCGTATCGCACCATGCCTGAATCGTGCCGTCGATTTCCGCCGTGCGCGGCACGCGGCCGTCGTTACGCGCGAGCTGCGGATCATTCGCCATGTCGTCGCGTCCGATGGCGACCATCAGGCGCTTGAATATTGCATCGCCATTGCCGGCAATGACGATATTTTCACCATCGCTGGTGGTGTAGGTATTGGACGGAACGATGCCCGGCAGTGCGCCGCCGGTTCGCTCGCGCACGACGCCGGCAAGTCGTACTCCGGCACCAGCGATTCCATCATGTTGAAGACCGCCTCATACAGGGCCACATCCACCATCTGCCCCTGCCCCGCGACGCACTCTTCGCCGACCTTGCCATTCCAGCGGCCACCCGTCACATCGCGATGGCGTAGTGCCATCATGGCGCCGATTACGCCATGCAGCGCCGCGAGAGAGTCACCAATGGAAATGCCGATGCGCACCGGCGGCCTGTCCGGATGGCCGGATACGTAACGCATGCCACCCATCGATTCGCCAATCGCACCAAAGCCCGGCAGATCCTTCATCGGCCCGGTCTGGCCGTAACCCGACAGCCGCACCATGATGGTCGCCGGGTTGGTTTTCTTCAGGTCTTCGTAGCCGACACCCCATTTCTCCAGCACGCCGGGACGATAGTTCTCGATGATGATGTCGGCATCCAACGCAAGTCGCCGTGCGATTTCCTGTCCCTGCGGGTCCTTCATGTTCAGTGTCACGCTCTTCTTGTTGCGTGACTGCACGGACCACCACAGCGAGGTGCCATCCTTCAGCACGCGCCACTGGCGTATCGGATCGCCGCCCTCAGGCGATTCGACCTTGATCACCTCCGCGCCAAATTCCGCCAGCATGCGCGAACAAAACGGTCCGGCGATCAATGTGCCGAGTTCAAGCACCTTGATGCCGGCCAGCGGCCCTGCAGATTTCGCTTCACTCATTATTCCTGTCCCAATTCCCGCAATTCCAGCGCGATATTATGCCTCGCCGCTTCCTCATAACGGTCAGCCATCAGGTTCGTAAAGAAAAGCCGGGGCCTGGCGAGAAACCGCTTGAGTACCGCCGCGCGTCCGACACGGTATTCGTCATCCGGCACCCAGCAGTATTCTTTCCGGATCGCCTGGCTGTAGCAACGATAGGCGCGCTCCGGCACGCCCAGGATGGACAGGTCGAGATCGAGGAAAAGGGGCAGGTCCGGTACAGCTTGCGATGGAACCTCATGCCGCTGTGTCGCCAGTATGCATTGCTCGACCGACGTGATGACATCTTCACCAAATTGCATCGCCCGCATTGAATCACGTGCAAATGCCGCACTGCGCGGCTCGTTGTCACTGGCTCGCGTATCGTAGATCACGTCATGAAACCAGATCGCCAGCTCGACGACAGCCGGGTGCGTGAAATGTGAGCGCAGGTCATCGGCAAGCACGAGCAATGTCGCGATATGGGAGAGATTGTGATAGGCACGGTGCGGCTCGGAGTAATGCCGAACCAGCGCATCGATGACCGCCACAGGCGAAGTTGATTCCTTGGCCAATGGCTGAACCAGCGCGAGCCATCGCGAACGCAACAAGCCGATGTCTGCCGATGCGTACCCGTCCATGATGGCAACCAGCCAGGAACAGCTGAAACGTCAGGTCGCGCGCCGGTCGAGCATGGCGCGTGCGATTGTCCCCGCATCGACGTACTCGAGCTCGCCGCCAACGGGAACGCCGCGTGCAAGTCGGCTAACCTTCAGCCCTCGGGCTTTCAGCGTCTCGCTGATGTAATGCGCAGTCGCTTCGCCTTCGTTGGTGAAATTCGTCGCCAGCACAACCTCCTCCACCACGCCGTCGGTTGCCCGGGCGACCAGCTTTTCGAGGTGGATATCCTTCGGGCCGATGCCGTCCAGCGGCGAAAGATGCCCCATCAGGACAAAGTAGAGCCCCTTGTACGTCAGCGTCTGCTCGATCATCAGCAGATCCGCCGGCGTCTCCACCACGCATAGCAAATGTGCGTCGCGCTCAGGATTGAGGCACATCTCGCACACTTCGTGTTCGGTGAAGGTATTGCACTTGGCGCAGTGGCGAATTTTTTCAACCGCCTGTGTCAAGGCGCGACCGAGAAAAGCGGCGCCATCGCGGTCGTGCTGCATCAGGTGGTATGCCATGCGCTGTGCGGACTTCGGCCCGACGCCGGGCAAGCGGCGCAAGGCTTCCGTCAGAAAGTCTAGGCTGGAAGGAGATTTCACTGTTTGACTTGAGGCCTGCCTGGAAGGAGTTCATGAGTCGGCGGTATGGTTGCCGCCGCTGCCAAACACAAGACAGGCAAATCGATCAGAACGGCAGCTTGAAGCCCGGGGGCAGCGGCAGGCCGGCAGTCATGCCCGCCATTTTTTCCTGGGACGTCGCTTCCGCCTTGCGCACTGCATCGTTGAATGCAGCAGCGACGAGGTCTTCCAGCATGTCCTTGTCGTCGCCCAGCAGGGACGGGTCGATGGTTACGCGCTTGACGTCGTTCTTGCAGGTCATGACCACCTTCACCATGCCGGCGCCGGACTGGCCCTCCACTTCGATGGAGGCGAGTTGCTCCTGCATTTTCTTCATGTTGTCCTGCATTGCCTGGGCTTGCTTCATCAGCCCTGCCAGTTGGCCCTTCATCATGTTTCTACTCCTTAATGTTGGTTAAGCCGGTTTGATTGATCCCGGCACGATAGTGGCATTGAATTCACGCATCATCGCCTGCACGAAGGGATCGCGTTGCATGTCCTCTTCTGCCTTGCGTTGGCGTGCTTCGCGTTCTGCGACTGCCTGCGCGTTTGCGGTCTGTTCGACCGCGCCGATCTCCGTAGTGACACGGGCCGTTTTTCCAAAGTGTTCTGTCAGTGCCGCGGTCAGCTTCTCGATTGAACCTGCCGAACGCAGCGTCTCGAGCGGGATGCGCAGATGGAAAAGCACGCCATCCCCATTGTCTTCGCATTGGAGCAACTCGCTCTGTTGCGCCAGTTGCTGCACCACGCCGCGCAATGGCAGCGAAGCGGCGAGCACCGGCCAGTTGCCATCCCAGTTCAGCGATGCGACCGGCACCTGTGCACGAGGCTTTACCCGGACGGCAGGTGGTGGCTCGGGAGCTGGTGGCGCATCTTCGAGGACCGCAGTATCACCGCCCTCCTCGGCTACTGCATGGGACGCGGCAGCTGACGATTCAGTTTTTTTTTGAGCCGCTGTCGCTACAGACTCAAAATCACCCCACTCCGGCGCAGGTGGCGGCTCTTCATCCCAAGGTGGTGTTGATGCCGAAACAGGGGCCGGTGCGGGTACCGGTACCGGTGCAGGCTTCGGCTGCATCATCGCAGTCGGTTGCGGTGCCTTCCCGCCATTGCGCACAGCTTCGAGCGCGGCGCGTGCGGGGCTCATGCCAGCGGCCGGTCGGCCGGGCGCTGGTGCGCTGACACTGACTGACGGCTGTGAAGCGGGTCTTGCTGGCGCAGCAGATACAGTGGGCGCCACCTGCGTAGCCGCGGCGGAGGCAGAGGTTACGGGAGCGGATGTCGCTACAGGTCCGCGTACCACCGCTTTCGGTTCTGCGCCGCCGACACCAGGCCGAAAGGCCAGCATCCGCAGCAAGGTCATCGAGAATCCGGCATATTCGTCCGGCGCAAGGCTCAATTCATTACGGCCATGCACTGCGATCTGATAGAACAGCTGCACTTCTTCAGCATCGAACAGTCCTGCAAGGCGGATGATGTCCTCGCGTTCCGGCACGTCGTCCGGCAAGGCAGCAGGAACCGTCTGAACCAGCGCAATGCGATGCAAAAGCGTACCCAAGTCCTGCAATGCAGCGCTATAAGAGAGGCTGCGCGTTGCCATTTCATCGGCCACGGCGAGCAG